>ERZ779889.419-NODE-419-length-54298-cov-5.678465_pt1 | contig 54298 bp, 42 predicted proteins | sample MGYA00511030_ERZ779889 | MGnify/ENA primary metagenome ERZ779889 (study PRJEB29588, sample SAMEA2160616) | human gut metagenome | biome: human gut; feature: human-associated habitat; material: faeces | place: Denmark | collected 2008/2010 ... | reverse complement strand
GCAAGAATCGAACACAGCGTATAATGATTTACTACCGCTTTGTGGGATATATCGAGATCTCCGGCGGTGACAGAAAGCGAACCCACACAGCCAATACACGAAAGGGCGTAGCCGTACAATATTTAACGGCATAACCACTATAAAACACAACAAAACAAAAAGGAGCAGCTAACCTGCTCCGATACATAAACCAAGGAACGAAAATAACTACTTAACATAAAGAAATCGAGTGTCCATAACTCAAATCCGTTATGAACACTCGATATGGTGCGGGTAACAGGACTTGAACCTGCATGAGCGTGAACTCACTAGAACCTGAATCTAGCGCGTCTGCCAATTCCGCCATACCCGCATATGAGGTAACAAGGAGAAGAGAATCGCGAAAAAACCGGAAAATTCACTTCACCGTTACGTTTTGTCCCATTATTTTTACACGGAGGTGGGACTCCGGGATGAGCCGTCCCGTTATCCGAAGGATCTCAGGAAAATGAAGCAAACTCACCGTAACGCTTAAACATTATAGCACAGAAGAGTCTGTTTGTCAATAGGTGCCATGCGAACTTTTTTTTACAAAGTCCGGGTGCACCGTTTTTTCAGTCTTTCCGGGTCAGATGTTTCGTGGAAGGATACAAAGCACACCGGAGACCCGGGTATGGGTTCCGGTGTATCGGCAGGGATTTGAAAAATGTCCGAAGCTTTCAGAGTTATTACTTTTTACCGAGGGCAAAGTACGCTCTGATAAGGGGCGCTGCGGTTTCGGCGTAAATCTTTCCTATAAATTCGGCACCTGCGGCTGAGGGGTGGACTCCGTCTGCGGAAAACTCCGTGGGGTCAGCTCCGATGCATTCCGCCGCAAAAAGCCCGTCCAGAGGTATGTATGCGTCGGCGTATCTGCGGGCAAGTTTCCGGATGATACTGCGTTTACGGGGCAGGTCTATCAGAAATTTCTGTTCGTCCTCATCAACGGGTACGAAAAAGGGCTCAAGGATTATGAGTATGGAGCCATTGTTTTTTATTGCACGGATTATTTCCGTATAGCGGGCCTCAAACACATCATCGGGTATCCAGTCCCTGTCGCCGAAGTGATGCCATACATCGTTAATCCCCACAAGCAGAGATGTCAGGTCCGGCTCGACATCAATTATATCCGTTTTTGCCCTTGCAACAATATCCTTTGTCTGATTTCCGCTGATACCGTAGTTAAGGAATTCAAATCTGCGTTCCGGAAACATCTGCTGTATCCTTTCCGCCGCATACCGGGGGTAAGCTTTGCCCAGAACATGAGCCTCTGCCGGATTGGATTTGTCTCCGCCGCCATCGGTAATGCTGTCGCCCTGAAACAGAATTCTCATATCTTTTCTCCTTTCGCCGGGGCAATTTCCGGCGACCGTTTTAGTCTGTATAGTGTTATTTTATGTCGGTAACAGTGTATCCCGCATCCGCGATCGCTTTGCGGACGGTGCTGTCGGAAACGTCGTGTCCCGAAACAACGGCACATTTCTTTTCCAGGTCCACTTCGGCATTCAGTCCGATGTTTTCAAGTGCCTTTCTGACGTGCGCTACGCAGTGCTGGCACATCATTCCTTCTATATAGACGGTTTTCGTCATGGTTTTTTCTCCTTTTTTGTTAAATCCCCGCAGGCGGAGCGCATTTGTGACTACACAAAGGGAACTCAGACTCATTGCCGCTGCCGCAAACATGGGGCTGAGAAGCCATTTGGTCAGGGGATACCATACCCCCGCAGCCAGCGGTATGCAGAGAGTATTGTAGATGAGCGCCCAGAACAGATTCTGCTTTATGTTTTTTACTGTGGCACGGCTGAGGCGTATCGCGTACACAACCTGGCGCAGATCGCTCTTCATCAGGACAATATCCGCGGAATCCATTGCAATGTCAGTCCCCGCGCCGATTGCCAGTCCCACATCTGCTCCGGCGAGAGCGGGCGCGTCGTTTATTCCGTCTCCCACCATTGCCACGGTGTAACCTTCGTCGTGCAGAGACCGGATTTTTTCTTCCTTCTGGTGAGGCAGAACCCCCGCCATCACGTTGTCTATCCCGACGGAATCCGCCACGGCACGTGCTGTAGCTTCGTTGTCTCCTGTAAGAAGCCAGACTTTGCACCCCAGGGCTTTGAGTTCCCTTATAGCTTCCACAGAGGTCTTTTTTACGGTGTCCGCAACTGCGACGGCACCGGTCAATGCGCCGTTACGGCAGAAAAAGAGGGGTGTTTTTCCTTCTTTTGCCCATTTTTCCGTCTCCGGAGGAAGGTCTGTGATCCCGAGGGAAAGCATCAGCTTTCCGTTTCCGGCGGCACAGGGAATCCCGTCAATAATTGCCTTTACACCCATTCCCGCGAGGGTTTCGTGTCCGTCGGAGGAAAGCTTTTTCGCATCGGCAAATTTCTCTGTGACTGCTTTTGCCACCGGGTGTTCACTTTTTTCTTCCAATGCAAGAGCTGTCGGCGCCAACTGTCCGTCGGAGAGGTCAAGAACGTCGGTGACCTTCATTTTTCCTTCTGTAACGGTTCCTGTTTTATCCAGGACCACCGCATTTATACCGTGGGCTTTTTCCAGGGTTTCAGCGTCTTTTATCAGCACTCCGCTCTTTGCGCCCACTCCTGCGGCCACCGTTATGGCTGTAGGCGTGGCAAGTCCCAGAGCACAGGGGCAGGATATTACAAGAACAGAAATTGCGGCCTCAAGGGCGAAGGATACATCCTGTCCCACAGACAGCCATACCACAGCCGTTACCATGGCTATGGCTGTGACCACGGGGACAAACCATGCGCTTATTCTGTCAGCGAGTCTTGAAATCGGTGCTTTTGATGAGGAAGCTGTCTGCACCAGCTGGGCTATTTTTGCCAGAGCCGTATCTTCCCCCGTTTTTTCGGCCCTGAGCACAATATACCCCAGGTTAAGAACAGTTCCCCCTGTTACCGGGTCTCCCGCGGTTTTATCCACAGGCAGGCTTTCCCCGGTAAGCATACTTTCGTCAGCAGTACCCTGACCACTGATTATGACACCGTCAACGGGAAGAGTCTGACCGGCTTTTACTATCACGGAATCTCCGACGAGGACTTCCGCCGCGGGGATCTCCATTTCTTTTCCGTCACGGAGGACCGTTGCTGTGGGGGGAACAAGGTTCATCAGCTCCTCAACTGCTGATACGGTTTTTTTCTTTGCCCTTGCCTCAAGGTATTTTCCTACGGAGACAAGGGTTAGTATCATTGCCGCCGACTCAAAGTACAACCCGTGCATAAGCTTCATCCCGGTTTCCGCATCAGAGGAAAGTATCCGGACAAAGGTGTACACTCCGTAGATCATTGCGGCACCTGAACCAAGGGTTATAAGCGTATCCATTGTGGGGGCAAGGTGAAATGCCGCCACTGTTCCGCGGGTGAAATATTTATAATTGATAATACACACCGCCGCTGCCAGCACCATTTGTACCGCAGTGAAAACGGCGGGTCTGAGAACCAACGACGGGAGGGGGAGACCTATCATATGGCCCATGCTGACGTACATCAGTACGACCGTCAGGACTATTGACGCTATCAGCCTTACAAAAGCCCCGTCTGTCTTTTTTGTTTCGCCGCCGGGAACGGATGCTCCGTATCCGGCTTTTTTTACCGCCGATATTATCTGTTTCGGGTCAACACTGTCCGGTGTGACAGTTAGTATTCCCCTCATCAGATCCACAGTGGCGCTTGTTACTCCGGGGACACTTCCGGCAGCCTTTTCCACATGGGCAGAGCAAGCTGTACAGCTCATACCCTTTACTATAAACTTCATAAGTTCTCTCCTCCTTCTTCTTTTGTCAAAGTGTATATGTAACAATTGTTTCCGCAAATTCGTGTTTTATTTACGGTGTACGCTTTTTTGACCCGGGTTTCAGGCTTCGGTCTGTGCCTGGACCAGGCTTTCTCCGCAGTAAATGCTGCGAAGTTTCGGCTTTTCGATTTTTCCGGTGGGATTCCTCGGAACGGTTGCAAATATGTATTTCCTTGGTCTTTTGTAACGGGGAAGAGCTTTACAGAACTGCTCCATCTCCGCTTCAGTGCAACTGCATCCGGGTTTGAGTTCGATTATAGCCGCAGCGATCTCACCGAGCCTCGCATCGGGAAGTCCGATCACCGCAACGTCCTTTACAAGCTCATTTGAACGGATAAAATCCTCTATCTGCACCGGGTAAAGGTTTTCTCCGCCGGTTATTATAACGTCCTTTTTACGGTCCACAAGATAGATGAACCCTTCCTCATCCTGCTTTGCCATGTCTCCGGTGTAAAGCCAACCGTCATGCAGGACCGCCGCCGTAGCCACGGGGTCATGGTAGTAGCACTTCATCACGCCGTCGCCCTTGACCGCAAGTTCTCCGACCTGCCCCTGTCTGACCTCATTACCCTGCTCGTCGATTATCTTTGTCTGCCATCCTTCGCCGGGAATGCCTATCGCGCCGACTTTGCGGATGTTTTCCATTCCCAGATGCACGCATCCCGGTCCGGTGGATTCGCTCAGACCGTAGTTGGTATCGTATTCGTGGTTCGGAAAGTGCTTTTTCCAACGCTTTATAAGGCTCGGAGGAACGGGCTGTGCGCCGATGTGCATAAGTCTCCATGCCGAAAGATCGTAATCGGCAAGATTTATGTCACCCCGGTCTATGGCATCAAGAATATCCTGCGCCCAGGGCACAAGAAGCCAAACTATGCTGCACTTTTCCGTTGCCGCAGCTTTGAGTATCCATTCGGGTTTCGTTCCTTTGAGCAGTACACCTTTGCCTCCCACAAGAAAAGAGCCGAACCAGTGCATTTTTGCCCCGGTATGGTAAAGGGGAGGGATACAGAGGAAAGTATCGTCTCTGGTTTGTTTATGATTGCTGTTTTCTGTCCTGCAGGCGCACATGAGACTGCGGTGCGGGTGGAGTATTGCCTTCGGGAAACCGGTGGTACCCGAAGAGAAATATATCGCCGCATCGTCCTCGTCCGTCAGGTGAACATTCGGAGCTGAGGAGGAGCATTCGTTGCTCAGGTGGGTGTAACTGTCGGCAAATGAGGGGCAGTCGTGTCCCACAAAGAACAGGGAATGAACCATCGGCAGCATTCCCGAAAGATCTTCGATGCGCCCGATAAATTCGGGTCCGAACACAAGCACGCTCACTTCCGCCAGGCGGCAGCAGTATTTTATCTCATCGGCGGTATAGCGATAGTTCATCGGCACTGCGATTGCTCCGGCTTTGAGTATGCCGAAGTATACCGGGAGCCATTCGATGCAGTTCATAAGCAGAATTGCAACTTTATCGCCCTTTTTTACGCCTCTTTTTATCAGAAGATTTGCAAACCTGTTTGCCTTCCTGTCAAACCTGCCCCAGGTCATTTCCGTACGGTATTTTTCGCCGTTCCGGGCTTCCACCAACTCGTATTCACGCCAGGTCTTTTCGTTGTTTTCGTCCGCTTCGGGGTTTATTTCCACCAGAGCTACGTCTTCGGCAAACAATTTTGCGTTTTTTTCCAGTATTTCCGTTATGGGCATGGGTATTTCCTGCTTTCTTACGTTTATTACGGGTATCTGCACTACAGTACCGATTATAATATATTTCCGGCGGAAAGTAAAGAGTTTTCAAAAAAGTGTCGGAAATCTGAGGGAAAAACTGCCGGAATTACAGAAAAATGTGATTCGGGCTAACTTTCTGCCTGCGGCTGATGACCGCTTTTTTCTCTTGACATGCCGGGGATTATGATGTATAATGAATACACTTGAAACGGATCCGCCGCATACGGCGGAAATATTGTGAATTTCCCGAAAAGGAGATCTTAATGAAAAAGATTACAGCTGCGGTAATATCTCTGATACTTGCGTTGATTTTTGTTGCTGGTTGCGGAAAAGACCCCGACACCACGCCGGAGACACTCGATCTCCGGGATGAAAACGGAACCGGTCTTTACACCGTAGTGCTTCCCTCATCCGCTACGGAATACGAAAAGAAGGCTGCCCGGGCCATAGCCTCTGCCGTTTCCGCAAAAACCGTTTCTGACGGGGAAGAGCCCTCCGGAAGGTGCATATTTGTCGGGAAAACCTCGTCGGAGGCTTCCGGCACCCTGTATAACACCCTTTCGGACGGACAGTATTCAATCCGCAATGACGGAGAAAATATTCTCATTGCCGGAACGGATGATGTAAATATACTGTATGCTGCGGAAAAATTCGTAAGTCTGCTGTTGCCCGTAGGTGATTCCGGTCTGACGTTTGCCGTGAAAAACTGTGTCGGCGGCGTTTATACCGTTGATGACGGTCCCGTGGAGGGCAAATTCCTTTTCTCCAAGGCTATGGGAAGATACAAGACACAGGGACGCACCACTGCGGATGATAAAGGTGTAGTCCTTTACGGTGCGGCGGACGGGATAGAATTCAACGCGGATTGCTCCGGTTCGGTTACCGTAACCGTTTCCGTGTCCGACGAACTTAATTGCGGAGAGTATTCCGGTCTTTATCTTACGGCATATATCGACGGTGAACGGGTGGAAGAACGGTTCCATGTCAATACTCACGGAAGCGCGGAAATAGTTATTGCCGAGGGGCTGGAGCAGGGTAAGCACTCCTTCGGTATATACCGTCAGACGGAACAGGGAAATGACGGACTCAGGGTTGTCGGTGTCAGCTTCGACGGCACCTTTGCCGAAACTCCCGCTCCCGGTGATTATATGATCGAGTTTGTAGGCGACAGCCTTACCTCCGGATTCGGTATAATGGATTCTCTGGAGTATGACGGCGCATGGCAGGGTGACGCCATCTACTGTGACGCTACCCTTGCCTACGGATTTCTTACGGCAAAGAACCTCAATGCGGATTACAGCATAGTCGCGGTTCAGGGAATGGGTGTGTATTGCGGTCCCCAGAGCCGGACCATGAACGAAATATATAACTGTTATCCTTTCAACGACAAGGCTGATTATGTGTACCCCAATACCCGTCCTGCTGACGTTGTGGTGGTTCAGATGCTAGCCAACGACATGGAAACAAAGGAGCAGTTCGGTGCGACGGATGAGCAGATATTTGAGGCCTTCAAAAATCTGCTTCTTAAGATAAGGGAACGTAATCCCAACGCCAAGATAATCGTAGTTTCATACAAACTCTGCACAGATCAGCAGCGGTCAGTGGTCAACGAACTCGGAGGAAAAGACGCCGGATTCTACTATCATGACATCCCCTCAGACGGTAACGGACACGGGGGGCATCCCTCTGTTGACGCGCATAAGGCTACAACAAAGAACCTTACGATGTATATCCAGAAACTTCTCGGTATCTACGAGCGTAAAAAGGCGGACTGAAGATGAACCGGATCCGTAAGGTCATATCCGTTTTAATTCTGCTTCTTTCGGTGATGATTCTGTTCTCCGGCTGTGTCGTGGGCGAACTCGAACCTGCCGGACCCGAAACGGTTCCCACGGAACCTTCCGGTCCGAGAACCCTGTCCGTAGCGGAGCTGGAAGGAAAATTCCGCAGCAGGGGAAGGACTGTTTTTGACAGTGAAGGACTTCACCTTTACGGTACTGCCGATTCCTTTGAATTCAATGCGGAGTGCCGGGGTACGGTTTCTGTAACCGCTGAGGTTACCGGTACCGTAGGGCAGGATTGGTTCAACGGTGTTTTCTTTACCGTTTATGTTGACGGGAGCCGGCTGGATATCCGTCCCCATCTCAACTCCGTCGGAAAAACCAAACTTGTTCTTGCCGAAGGGCTTGAAAATGGATTTCATCGTTTTGAACTTTACCGCCAGACGGAGTGGGGCACGGATGGAACCGTGATTACCCACCTGACTCTTGACGGAACAGTCTCCGAGCCTCCCGCGGCAGGAGAATTTCTTATCGAGTTCATAGGAGACTCTTTTACCACAGGTTACGGGAATATGGATTGGCTTGAATATGACGGGCTGTGGGCGGGGGAATCCATATATGAGGACGGAACCGGTACGGTTGGGTTCATGGTATGCCATGAGCTTGATTACGACTACTCAGTTATAGCTCTTTCCGGTATCGGCGTCCTGTGCGGACCGAACCCTCAGCCCATGCTTGAGATATACGACCGGTATCCCCTGCGCTACGATGAGACTTATACCTATCCCTCGGACAGAACTGCGGATGTGGTATTCATCCGTATTTCAGGCAACGACTATTCCGTAAAGGATCAGTACGGATATACTGATGAGGATATTCAGCGGGGAATGGAGGAACTTGTGGGCAAAGTCCGCCGCCGTAATCCGGAGGCAAAGATAGTTTTGCTCGGCAACGGCAAGAGGCCCTCCTCCTCAAGTCCCCTTCAGCAGAAACTCGGCGGAGAGGAAGCGGGGATATATTTTCACAATCTTCCCCTTGACGGCAACGGGCACGGCTCCCATCCTTCGGTGAAGGGCAACGAGAACGTGAAAAAGGGGCTGTCACTTTATCTCAGGAAACTCCTCGGAGTATACCAAAGGCCGAAAACCGGCTGATTTCCGATTTCGGCTTCCTTAAGAGGTGCAGTGTATTCAGAAAAATGATTGTGAAATAATTCCGAATAACCCGGAAAGCTCTTGACAAGAGAAGCAGAAGAGTGTATAATAAAACAAACGAATCTTTAAGCCGATACCGTGATATCGGGAAGATCTGACATAATAACGTGAATGAGGTCGCTTTATGCGGTCACGGTGAGTCCTGTCGGTCTTCGGCGGGACTCTTTTTTTGTTAGGGGGCGGTCTGTATGAAGAAAACTCTTATAATGGATGATGCGGCGCTCGGCCGTGCCATGGCTCGGATAACCCACGAGATCGTGGAACGCAACAAAGGTACACAGGGACTTTGCCTTCTCGGAGTAAAACGCCGCGGGGTTCCTCTGGCGCAGATGCTTGCGGATAATATCGAAAGGTTTGAGGGGGTCCGGGTTCCCGTGGGACAGCTTGATATAACCCTTCACCGGGATGATCTGACCGAACAGCAGCGTCAGCTGGGCGGAGAGTGCAGTATTCCCTGCGATATCCGGGACAGTACTGTGGTGATAGTGGACGACGTCCTTTATACCGGAAGGACCGCAAGGGCCGCAATGGAAGCTGTGTTTGCCTATGGCAGGCCGAAAGCCGTACGTCTTGCCGTGCTGATAGACAGGGGACACCGGGAACTTCCCATGCGTCCGGATTATGTGGGTAAAAATGTTCCCACATCCCAGACTGAAAAAATAGCCGTAATGCTCCGTCCCGTGGATGAAGAAAACGGAGTTTATATTCTGGACGAAGAATGACGGTTCCCTGTACACCGCGGATCCTTCAACAGAGAGGTACCGATGGGGCTGAAGAAGTCCTGAACGGCGGAGATGCGAGCATCCGGGGAAGCTCCCGGTGCGGAGAGAGGAGAGACTGAAATGAAGAACTATCTGAAGGACAAACAGGCTGTCTCGGCGTCATCCTTTTTTCTTGACAGCGGAGTTTTTTCTTCCTTTTCCGGAAAAACCGAATATGCTTTGTTTCCCGGCTTCTGTGATGTGCATGTGCACTTCCGAGAGCCGGGTTTTTCTTATAAGGAAACTATCGCAACGGGGACTGCCGCGGCGGCAAGGGGCGGCTTTACCGCTGTCTGTGCCATGCCGAATCTTGTTCCGGTTCCGGACCGTCCGGAGAACCTTGCGGCGGAACTTGATCTGATCCGCCGTGATGCCCGGATAGCCGTATATCCTTACGGGGCGATAACCGTGGGACAGCAGGGGAAGGAACTCTCGGAAATGGAGTCCCTGGCATCTCAGGTGGTCGCGTTTTCAGACGATGGCAAAGGTGTTCAGTCGGAACGGCTCATGCTTTCGGCAATGATGAAGGCAAAGGCGCTCGGAAAAATTATCGCGGCGCACTGCGAGGATAAATCCTTGCTTAACGGCGGATATATCCACGACGGCGGATATGCCGCGGCGCACGGACATAAGGGGATCTGCTCCGGGAGTGAATACGGGCAGGTTGAAAGAGACCTTTTCCTCGCGGAAAAAACAGGGGTAAAATACCATGTGTGCCATATTTCCACCGCGGAAAGTGCGGCACTGATACGGAAAGCGAAGGCTCGGGGGGTAGACGTGACCTGCGAGACCGCTCCACATTATCTTGTCCTCTCTGATATGGATCTTCTGGAAAACGGGCGGTTCAAAATGAATCCGCCGCTCCGTTCCGAAAGGGACAGGAACGCTCTGCTTGAGGCTGTCGCCGACGGAACTGTAGACATGATTGCCACGGACCACGCACCCCATTCCCAGGAGGAAAAAAACCGTGGACTCAAGGACAGTGCCTTCGGGGTCGTGGGGCTTGAAACATCATTTCCGGTGATGTACACTGAGTTGGTGAAGACAAAAGTCATAACCATAGAAAAACTGCTGGATCTGATGGCCTTCAATCCAAGGAAAAGGTTCGGTATTCCTCCCGGAGAAAATGATTTTACGGTTTTTGATCTCGGCTGCCGGTATGCGGTGGATCCGGAGGATTTTGTTTCAAAGGGTAAGAGCACGCCGTTTCAGGGACGGCCGGTATACGGAAAATGCATGGCAACAGTTTACGGAGGTAGAGTTGTATGGCAAGAGAATATAACAGAAAACTGATCCTCGAGGACGGAAGCGAGTTTTACGGTTTCGGCTTCGGATCGGATAAGGAAAGAGTCTGTGAGGTGGTTTTCAACACCTCAATGGCGGGTTATCAGGAGATAATTTCCGACCCGTCCTATACCTATCAGGCGGTGGTCATGACCTATCCTCTGATGGGAAATTACGGAATAAATTCTGAAGACAATGAGACCCGGATACCTTCGGTAGGGGGACTTATTGTCGGTGAATGCAATCCTTTTGCGTCGAATTTCCGCAGTGAAAAGAACCTTTCACAGTGGCTTTCCGAGTGCGGAATTCCAGGGATAGAGGGTGTGGATACGCGCCGGCTGACAAGGAATATCAGGGATTTCGGCAGCCGAAGGGGGATCCTGACCGGCGTGAATACCACTGCGGAGCAGGGAATGAAGAAAATATCGGAAACACCTGTTGAACACGATGCGGTAAAACTTGTCAGTACAAAAAAAGAGTGGTTTTCACCCGCGGAAAAGCCTTTGTTCAGGGTAGCGGCGATAGATTGCGGAATGAAACTCAACATTGTCCGCCGGCTGAATGCCGCGGGCTGTGACGTTACTGTCCTGCCCTTCGATACTCCGGCGGAAAGAATAGCGGAACTTGCGCCGGACGGACTGTTCCTCTCCAACGGCCCCGGAGATCCGGAGGATGTCACCCAGGTTATCCGGCTGGTGCGGCAGATGCGGGGAAAATTACCGATCTTCGGTATATGCCTCGGGCATCAGATGATAGCCCTTGCTTACGGCGCCCGGACATATAAGCTCAAATTCGGGCACAGAGGCGGAAATCACCCCGTGAAAAATCTTTTGACCGGAAAGGTGGAGATCACCTCGCAGAACCACAGTTACTCCGTTGATGCGGAGTCCTTAAATGGAACGGGGCTTGAGATCACACACCTGAATCTTCTGGACGGAACCGTAGAGGGACTTGCCTGCCGGGAGGATGGTGTGTTTTCGGTACAGTATCACCCGGAAAGTGCCCCCGGACCGGAGGACAGCGGTTATCTGTTCGATGCTTTTATACAGCAAATGAAGCTTTTCGGAGGAAAAAACAATGCCTAAGAGGACAGATATAAAGAAGATAATGGTTATCGGCAGCGGTCCCATAGTTATCGGACAGGCGGCTGAATTCGACTATGCCGGAACCCAGGCGTGCCTGGCGCTGAAGGAAGAGGGGTACGAAGTCGTTCTGTGCAACTCCAACCCCGCAACCATAATGACCGATACCACTGTGGCTGACAAGGTATATATGGAACCTCTCACCCTGGAATACATAGCCAAAATAATCCGTCACGAACGTCCGGACGCCATAATCCCCGGGCTTGGCGGACAGACAGGTCTCAACCTTGCCATGCAGCTGGAGAAAAAAGGAGTCCTCCGGGAGTGCCGTACCGAATTGTTGGGAACAAGCAGTGAGAGTATAGAAAAAGCCGAGGACAGGGAACTTTTCAAGCTTCTGTGCCAGCAGATAGGAGAGCCTGTCTGCCCCTCGATGATTGCAAAGAGTCTTGAGGAGGGGCTTGAGGCGGCAAAACAGATAGGTTTTCCCGTGGTTCTCCGGCCTGCTTTTACCCTCGGCGGAACCGGAGGCGGTTTTGCCGACGACGAGCAGTCTTTCCGGTTGCTGATGTCAAATGCGCTTCAGCTTTCCCCTGTCCATGAGGTTCTGGTGGAAAAAAGCGTGAAGGGCTACAAGGAGATAGAATACGAGGTTATGCGGGACGCAAATGACACTGCAATAACCGTCTGCAATATGGAAAACCTTGATCCTGTGGGCATTCATACCGGAGATTCCATAGTGGTCTGCCCCAGTCAGACTCTGACAAACAGAGAGTACCAGATGCTTCGCAACAGTGCCCTGAAGATAATCCGAAGCCTCTCCATAGAGGGTGGATGCAATGTTCAGTTTGCGCTGAATCCGGATTCCTTTGAGTATTATGTCATAGAGGTGAATCCCCGGGTCTCCCGGTCCTCTGCGCTGGCAAGCAAGGCGAGCGGTTTCCCCATTGCCAGGGTCTCCGCAAAAATAGCCGTAGGTATGACCCTTGACGAGATAATGCTTCCCAATACTCCCGCAAGTTTTGAACCATCCCTTGATTACATCGTAACCAAAATGCCCCGGTTCCCGTTTGATAAATTCGCCAACGCAAGCAACAGGCTTTCCACCCAGATGAAAGCTACCGGAGAGGTTATGAGTGTGGGAAGAACTTTCGAGGAAAGTCTGCTGAAAGCTGTCAGATCCCTTGAGGCGGGGGCATATCACATATTCTCTTCCAAAGCGGAAAGGATGACTGACGGAGAACTTGAGGAATATATAACCCAGGCAACCGATGACAGGATATTTATGGTCGCCGAACTACTGCGCCGGGGCGAGAGCGTTGACAGAATATTTGGTCTGACGAGGATCGACCGGTTTTTCCTGGAAAAAATAAGACATATTACGGAACTTGAAAAAACGCTGTCGGAAAAGCCCTTTGACCTGAATGAACTTGCGTGGGTGAAAAAGTACGGGTTCTGTGATAAAGCCGTGGCAAAACTCTGGAAATGCACCGAAAAGCAGGTCCGGGATCTCCGTCTTGAGGCGGGAATCAGACCCGTTTACAAGGCTATAGATTCCTGCGCCTCAGAGTTTGACGCGTATATCCCATATTATTACTCCACATACGGAGAGGAAAACGAATCGCGGCCTGATTACGGAAAGAAAAAAATAATAGTCCTCGGTGCCGGTCCCATAAGAATAGGTCAGGGAGTCGAGTTTGACTATTCCACAGTTCACGCTATATCCACCATAAAGAGATCCGGGTACGAGGCGATAATCATAAACAATAATCCCGAAACAGTTTCCACGGACTATACGACTTCCGATAAACTGTATTTTGAACCCCTTACCCCGGAGGACGTGATGAATATAGTGGATCTGGAAAAGCCGGAAGGCGTGATTGCCTCCCTGGGTGGACAGACCGCAATAAATCTTGCTCAGCCTCTGAAGGACCGTGGGGTGAAAATAATCGGCACGGACTGCGACGCAATAGAGAGGGCTGAAAACAGGGACAGTTTTGAAAAGATACTGAAAGACCTCGGAATTCCCCAGCCGGACGGAAAAGCGGTTACAAATATAGAGGACGGTGTCGCCGCTGCCGAAAAAATAGGCTACCCGGTGCTTGTCCGTCCCAGTTTCGTTCTCGGCGGAAGAGCCATGCAGATAGTTTCCGATGAGGAACAGCTGCGGCATTACCTTAAAACAGCTGTGGAAATGGACGAGGATAAGCCGGTGCTTGTGGATAAATACATAAGCGGCAAAGAGGTTGAGGTGGATGCGGTCTGCGACGGGCGGGATGTGTTTGTTCCCGGAATAATGGAACTTGTGGAGAGAACCGGCATACACTCCGGAGACTCCATAAGCGTGTATCCTCCTTTCAGCATCTCCGACCGGGTCAAGGGGGTAATACTTCAGTACGCCAAGAAACTCGGTCTCGGTATAGGAATAGTGGGGCTTTTCAATATCCAGTTTATCGTGGACGGCAATGAAAATGTTTATATAATAGAGGTCAATCCCCGTTCCTCCCGTACTGTTCCGTTCCTGTCTAAAGCAACCGGCTACAGCCTTGCCGATATCGCTACGGAGGTGATTCTCGGTAAAAGTCTCAAGGAACAGGGAATATTCCAGCTCTATCCCGAAGAGAAAAAACGCAAATATGTTAAGGTCCCGGTATTTTCTTTCAGCAAGATAAGCGGTCTGGATGCATACCTTTCGCCGGAAATGAAGTCCACCGGAGAGGCTATAGGATACGATGACAAGCTTAACCGGGCTCTGTACAAAGCCTTGCAGGCGTCCGGCATGAAGCTGCAGAATTACGGCACCGTTTTTGTAACCGTCGCAGACAGGGATAAGCAGGAAGCCTTGCCGCTGATCCGGCGTTTCTACGACCTTGGTTTCAATATTGAGGCGACAAGAGGTACCGCCGTATTCCTTAAACAGAACGGGATAAGGACGCATATCCTTTCCAAGATAGGCGAGGACAGGGATGAGATCCACGATGCTCTCAGACAGGGGCATATTGCCTATGTCATAAACACGGGAAGTCTGGCATCCCCGGACCGCACCAGTGACGGTAAGCAGATAAGAGCCTGGGCGACGGAAAATAATGTTACGGTCTTTACCTCCCTTGATACCGTCAGGGTGCTTCTTGATGTGCTGGAAGAGACGACCATAACAGTGTCCACGATTGACGCATGAGGTGAAAAATGAAACAGGGACTGTTTGAAATTGAAGAAAATATTCCCCTTACCCGGAATGTATACCGTATGAAACTCCGGGGGGATACTTCAGCGATCACCGCACCGGGGCAGTTCGTGAATATAAAGCTTGACGGATTGTTTCTCCGGCGCCCCATATCTGTATGCGACGCGGACGGAGATCTTCTGACCCTCATATATAAAGTCGTGGGTAAAGGGACGGAGCTTATGAGCAGGATGCAAGGCGGAAGCCTTGACATCCTTTCAGGGTTAGGCAACGGATATGATCTTTCACCGAGCGGACAAAAACCATTGCTTATAGGGGGAGGCGTGGGCATTCCTCCCATGTATATGACTGCCAGAAGGCTGATTGATGAAGGTAAAAAAACGGCTGTAATACTGGGTTTTAATACTGCGGACGAGGTTTTTTACGAAGAAGAGTTCCGGCGGCTCGGTGCAGGAGTCGTTGTAACCACGGCGGACGGAAGTTACGGTAAAAAAGGTTTTGTGACAGATGCTGTAAAGGATGTGAGCTATACATATTTTTATGCCTGCGGTCCCGAACCGATGCTCAGAGCGGTATGTGAAAAGACGGAAACCTCCGGTCAGATGAGTTTTGAGGAGCGCATGGGATGTGGTTTCGGAGCATGTATGGGTTGCAGTTGCAGAACGCTGACCGGATCCAAGCGCATCTGTAAGGACGGTCCGGTTATGAGAAAGGAGGAGATACTGTGGCGGAACTGAAGGTGGATCTTTGCGGTATCACTCTTGATAATCCCGTTATCCCCGCAAGCGGGACTTTCGGATACGGTTACGAATTTGCGGAACTGTACGATATAAATATTCTGGGAACTTTTTCTTTCAAAGGTACGACTCTTAAGCCGCGTTTCGGAAATCCCACACCCCGCATTGCGGAATGTACCGCGGGGATGATAAACTCCGTGGGACTTCAGAATCCCGGGGTGGACAAGGTCATTGAGGAGGAACTTCCCCGACTGAAAAAAGTCTTTCATAAGCCGGTTATGGCGAATGTCAGCGGATTTTCCCTTGAGGATTATGTCTGTACCTGCCGCAGACTGGACGAATGTGAGCAGGTGGGTTGGCTTGAACTCAATATAAGCTGTCCGAACGTTCACGGCGGCGGAATGGCTTTCGGTACGGACCCCAGGTCTGCGGCAGAGGTTACCGCCGAGGTGAAAAAGGTCGTGAAAAAACCTGTGATTGTCAAGCTTTCTCCAAATGTCACCGATATAACAGCCGTTGCTAAAGCATGCTGTGATGCCGGAGCGGACGGAATCAGCCTGATAAATACACTTCTCGGAATGAGAATAGACCTGAAAAACCGCAGACCCGTGGTCGCGAATAATGTCGGCGGATTTTCCGGACCGGCGGTGTTTCCTGTGGCTCTGCGGATGGTGTGGCAGGTGGCGAATGCCGTTTCTGTCCCCGTTATAGGTATGGGCGGAGTCAGCAGTGCCGAAGATGTTGTTGAGATGATGCTTGCGGGCGCCACGGCGGTGCAGATAGGAGCGGCAAATCTTGTCGATCCGTTTATCTGCCGCCGGATAGTGGAAGATTTGCCCCGCGTCATGGATAAATACGGGATCGATTCTTTGAAAGGTATTACGGGAGGTTACAAAAAATGGGAAAAGACGTTATAATAGCCTGCGATTTTGACAGCGCGGAAAAAACTCTTGCTTTTCTTGATCTTTTCGGGGAAGAAAAGCCTTTTGTGAAAATAGGAATGGAACTTTTCTATTCCGCCGGCCCCGGATTCGTAAGGCAGGTAAAGCAGCGCGGACACAAAGTTTTTCTTGACCTTAAACTTCATGATATCCCCAATACGGTGAGAAAAACCATGTCCGTGCTTTCCGGTCTGGGGGTGGATATGACAAACGTTCACGCCGCGGGAACAGGGGCAATGATGAGAGCTGCCGCGGAGGGACTTACCCGCCCAGACGGAAGCCGTCCGATACTGATAGCCGTTACACAGCTTACCTCCACCGATGAAGAGACCCTGCACAGTGAGTTGCTTATTGACAGACCGATGCCGGAAACAGTAATGAGCTACGCCATGAATGCCCGTCGGTCCGGACTTGACGGGGTCGTGTGTTCCCCTCTGGAAGCGGAGGGCGTGCATGGCGCCTGCGGAAATGATTTTATTACCGTTACCCCAGGAATACGTTTCGCCGATTCTGAGGTCGCGGATCAGAAACGGGTAATGACCCCTGATGCGGCGAAGAAAGCCGGGTCCGACTATATCGTGGTGGGGCGGCCCATAACCTCCGCTGTCGACCCCGTTTCCGCATACAGACGTTGCGTGGCGGAATTTGTTGACTGAAAAGGAGAGATAAAAATGAAAACACTCATTGCAAAGCATCTGCTGTCCATAAAGGCGGTTTTTTTTCGTCCCGATGAACCTTTTACATGGGCCAGCGGTATAAAAAGCCCTGTATACTGTGACAACCGCCTGACCCTTACCGCACCCGCTGTGCGAAACGACGTGGAAAACGGGCTTGCGGAACTGATAAGGACATATTACCCCAGAGCCGAGGTTCTTATGGGAACGTCAACGGCGGGAATTGCCCATGCCGCCATTACCGCGCACATTCTCGGTATGCCCATGGGATATGTCCGTTCCGGAGCAAAGGATCACGGAAGACAGAACCGGATAGAAGGAAGACTTGAGCCGGGGCAAAAGGTCGTGGTGGTGGAGGACCTGATCTCTACCGGAGGAAGTGTCCTTGAAGTGGTTCAGACCCTTCGAGAATCCGGGGCTGAAGTCCTTGGCGTGGTGAGCATCTTCACCTATGGTATGGAAAAGGGAATACAGCGTCTGAGGGATGCAAAGGTCGAAAATCACTCTTTGACGGACTTTGATACCGTTGCCGCAGTTGCCGCGGAAGAAGGGTACATAAAGCCCGAAGATGTGAAAAGGCTTATTGCCTTCCGCAACGATCCTTCCGACGAAAACTGGATAAAGTGAGGTAGAATATGAGAAGTGTCATAGACATCCTGGACCTTTCGGCAGAGGAGATAGATCAGCTTATCTCCGTGGCGGAGGATATAATTTCAGATCCTGAAAAATACCGTGAAAAATGCAGATACAAAAAGCTTGCGACGCTGTTTTTTGAGCCTTCCACACGTACACGTCTCAGCTTCGAGGCGGCTATGCTCGAACTGGGAGGGAGCGTTATCGGTTTTTCAGATGCGGCGGATACTTCAGCTTCAAAAGGAGAAAGCATAGCCGATACCAGCCGCGTAATAGGTTGTTACGCTGACATTATTGCCATGCGCCATCCTCAGGAGGGTGCGCCCCTGGTGGCAAGTATGAACGCCGGCGTACCGGTAATAAATGCCGGAGACGGGGGACATCTTCATCCTACCCAGACCCTCGCTGACCTGCTTACCATAAAGAGGGAAAAGGGTCGGCTTCATGACCTTACCATAGGTTTCTGCGGTGACCTGAAATACGGGCGTACGGTGCATACTCTCATAGGGGCACTGAGCCGGTACAGCGGAATAAAAGTTGTGCTTATCAGTCCGGAGGAACTGAAACTTCCTTACTATGTAACCCGTATCATGGATCAGAGCGGTATTGAATACCGTTGTACCGATGATCTGGAAAAGGCAATTCCGGATCTGGACGTACTGTATATGACCCGTGTTCAGAGGGAAAGATTTTCGGATAAAGCGCAGTATGAAAGGCTCAAGGACTGTTACATCCTTACGGAGAAGAAAATGACCGAAGCAAAGCCCGATATGGCGGTGCTTCATCCCCTTCCCAGAGTCAATGAAATAAGCGTAAGGATCGATACTGACCCCAGGGCGTGTTATTTCAAGCAGGTCCTTAACGGAAAATATATCCGTATGGCGCTGATACTGAAACTTCTGCAGTCCGTATCAGAGCCCGCGCCGGAAAAACCGGAGCAGGTACGGGTGGTAAATAAGATGTTCTGCCGGAACAGCCGGTGTATTACCCGGACCGAGCAGGAACTTGATCATATCTTCAAGCTTACCGATCCCGAATCCGGAGTCTACCGGTGTATATACTGCGAAAAGAAATACAGTCCCGAGAAAATGTGAAAGCTGTGACTGCCCGTTGAAACCGGGACTGTTGGCGGTAAAAGACGTAAAAATGCGGAGATTTGAAAATCTCCGCATTTTGCACTGTCCGGTTTCCGTAACCATTTTATTGTTTTCCTTTATCCTCAGAAGATGGGTTCTCCCTTTTCTCCGGACAGTTTTCCTTGCCCTGTCCGCAGAGGCTGCACCCGGAACATCCGCAGCAGGAGCCTCCGCTCTTTTTTCTGTGGATAATTGAAATTATCGCCGCCGCAACAATACATCCTATGCCGGCGAGAATGAGCCAGTCCACCGCTTTCATGAGTTTTCCTTTCTTTACTGAACACCGGGAATTCCCGGAAATGAGATATCGGCAGTTTCGTTTTCAATGAAAAAACAGGGAAGGATCCGATGTTGTTTACTTCGGTCCTGTCTATACCAGAAGGCTGCCTGCTGAGTATACCGCGAATGCCGCAAGCCAGGCGATCACACACTGGAAAACCACAACCCCTGCGGTCTTGAGGGGACTTTCAAGTTCCTTGCGTATAGTTGCGACAGCCGCGATACATGGGGTGTAAAGAAGCGTGAATGTGAGGAACGATGCGGCTGATAGAGGGGTAAAGAGTTGGGGAAGAACGGTTCCCAGTTGGGATATGCTCGTTCCGGACAGCACCGCAAGGGTGGAGACCACTGTCTCCTTCGCGGAAAATCCGGTGATGAGAGCGGTTGCAGCCTTCCAGTCTCCGAATCCCAGAGGGGCAAAGATGGGAGCGATGAATCGTCCTATTGCCGCCAGGAGGCTCTCTCCGCTGTTTGAGGTGAAATTGAGCTTTGCGTCAAAAGCACCGAGGAACCATATGACTATTGCCGCAACAAAAATGACGGTGAACGCTTTTTTGAGAAAATCTTTAGCCTTTTCCCACATCAGCAGCAGTACGCTTTTGGGGGATGGAAGCCTGTAATTCGGCAATTCCATTACAAAGGGGGAGGCTTTCCCCCGGAAAACGGTCTTGTTCATTATCAGGGCTACGATAACTCCCATTATCATTCCTGCCACATAAAGACTTATCATTGCCAGCGCGGCGTGATCCGGGAAAAATGTGGCGCTGAATACCGCATAGATCGGAATTTTTGCGGAGCAGGACATGTATGGGGTGAGAAGAATCGTCATTCTTCTGTCTCTTTCACTGGAAAGGGTCCTTGTCGCCATTATTGCCGGAACGGAGCAACCGAAACCGATTATCATCGGTACAAAGCTCCTTCCGGAAAGGCCGATGCGCCGCAACAGTTTATCCATTACGAATGCGACCCTTGCCATGTATCCCGTGTCTTCAAGGACGGAGAGAAAGAAAAACAGGACGACTATCAGAGGCAGGAAAGATACGACACTGCCCACACCGGAAAATATTCCGTCCACCACAAGACTGTGGACTGCGGGATTTATCCCGTATTCCGTGAGCGCCGAATCCACTGCCCCCGCAAGGGAATCTATTCCCCGGGCAAGCAGATCCGAGAGTCCCTGACCGATAACGCTGAAGGTGAGCCAGAAGACCAGAAGCATTATCACAACAAATATGGGCAGTGCCAGGTATCTGTTTGTCAGAACTTTGTCTATATCCACACTGCGCCTGTGTTCCTTTGACTCCGCGCATCTTACAACTGTTTTTGAACATACTTTTTCGATAAAATCGTAACGCATGTCAGCCAGCGCGGCGTTTCTGTCCAGACCTCTTTCGGCTTCCATTTCCACTATGGAGTGTTCAATCAGCTCCAGTTCATTTTCTGTCAGCCCGAGGCGGTCGATGAAGGGCTTGTCGTCCCCTTCAATAAGCTTTGTCGTGGCATAGCGGCGGTTTATTCCGATCCTCTGGGCGTGATCTTCGATAACGTGGCTGACCGCATGGATACATCTGTGTACCGGACCGGGGGCGCAGAAATCCGTCACCTTCGGCGCAACCCTGTTCCGGGCTGTGGCGACCGCGACATTTATCAGTTCCGTGATTCCTTCATTTTTCGCCGCGGATACGGAGACCACGGGAATTCCGAGAAGCCTTGAAAGTTCCGCTTCATCGATCGAGCCGCTGTTATTGCGGACCTCATCTATCATGTTCAGGGCGAGGACCGTTGGGACCCCCAGTTCCAGCAACTGCAGGGTGAGATAGAGGTTTCTCTCGATATTGGTTGCGTCAACGATGTTTATTATACCGTCCGGTTTACGGTCTATTATGAAATCCCTGGTGACTTTTTCCTCCGTGGAATACGGACGTATGGAATATATTCCGGGCAGATCCACTACACTGCAATCCTTCACCGAGCGTATCTGTCCGATCTTCTGATCTACCGTGACTCCGGGAAAATTTCCCACATGCTGGTTTGATCCTGTCAGAACGTTGAAAAGCGTCGTCTTTCCGCAGTTCTGGTTACCCACAAGTGCAAATACCATATCTTATTTCTCCGTCACGGTGATGTGTCCGGCGTCATCCTTTCTTATAGTCAGTTCATATCCTCTGATCCGTATCTGAACAGGGTCACCCAGAGGGGCGATCTTTTCAACGGAAACGGCTGTTCCGGGGATGAGTCCCATGTCAAGTAGTCTCAGCCTGAGGGCACCCTCGCCCCCTACGGTCTCTATAATGCCGCTTTTGCCCGCAGGCAATTTGTCAAGGGTCATTTCTTTTCTCCCGTATTATGTAAAATTAAAGAGTTTCACTGTATATGTTAGCTGAAACTAACACCTTTGTCAAGCAGATTGCGAAACTTGTCGTAAAAAAGACTGAAAATGGCTTCCGTGACATGATCCGGGGGAGAGGAAATTTTTGCTCCTCCGGATTTCTTCGGGGAAAAATGCAGACAGCCCGGAAGATCCTGCGTTGAGCTTCCCGGTTTGGATAAAGCCGTGCCTGGTAGCGGCAAAAGGCGGAAAAAATTCCTATTTGTTACATATTTCCTTTACAGCGGAAGGGTAAAATAAAAATATATAACGAAGAATTACCCGGTCACTGCGAACGGAGAGTTTTCGGTTGCCGGAATGTACAGCGGAAATGAGGCAAATATGCTCAGTTTAAAAAACATTACCAAAAAATACACGGTGGCAGACACGACAGTGGAAGCTCTCCGTGGAGTCAGTGTGGATTTCCGCCGGAGCGAATTTGTTGCTGTTCTCGGTCCTTCCGGTTGCGGCAAGACCACCTTGCTCAATATAATCGGAGGACTGGATGAGTATACCTCCGGGGATCTGGTGATAAACGGGAAGAGTACAAAAAGCTTCAATGACCGGGATTGGGACAGTTACAGGAATCATTCCGTGGGATTTGTTTTTCAGAGTTATAATCTGATCCCCCATCAGACTGTGCTTGCGAATGTTGAACTTGCCCTTACCCTTACCGGGGTCCCGAAGGGCGAACGCCGCCGCAGAGCCGTGGAAGCGCTCAGAAGTGTGGGGCTGGGAGATCAGCTGCGGAAGAAACCGAATCAGATGTCCGGCGGTCAGATGCAGCGTGTCGCAATCGCGAGGGCACTTGTAAACGATCCGGATATAGTCCTTGCGGATGAACCTACGGGGGCCCTTGACAGTGAAACGAGTGTCCAGATAATGGAACTGCTCAAAAACGTGGCAAAGGACAGACTCGTTATCATGGTGACCCATAACCCGGAGCTCGCCGCCAGGTATGCCACCCGGACGGTGAAACTTCTTGACGGGAACATAATAAGTGACTCCGCCCCTTATTCTCCTCAGCCGGAGCGGGAAGGGAACGGAAAGAGGGCAAAAAAGCCTTCAATGTCTTTCTTTACGGCATTGTCACTCAGCCTTAACAATCTTATGACCAAGAAGGGGCGTACACTTCTGACAAGTTTTGCCGGTTCCATAGGAATTATCGGGATAGCGCTGATACTTGCTCTGTCCAGTGGGGCTCAGGCATATATAAACCGTGTTCAGGAGCAGACCATGTCCTCCTATCCTCTGTCCATAGAGCGGAAAAGCGTTGATATGTCCGGGCTGCTTTCTTCAATGTCCGGCAGGGACAGCGGCAAGGAGCATGATCTTGACCGGATATATTCCATGGATGTTATGACGGATTTTATTTCTGCCATGAGCAGTCAGGTCAGGACAAACGATATAACCGCCTTCAGAAAGTATCTTCAGGATCCCGCAAACGGAATTTCAGATCTGGTGACAGATGTGCAGTATACCTATACCACCCCCTTGAATATATATACCGTCCGTGACGGTGAAATACTCCGGATAAATCCCTCCTCTGTTTTTGAGTCTGTGGGAATGGGAGGTATGGATGGGCAGACAACATCCGGTTCCGGGATGTCCTCAATGGGATACGGGGAAGTATGGCAGCAGATGATAGACAACGATGCGCTTCTCCGGGAACAGTATCAGGTTGTCGCCGGACGTTTTCCGGAAAAGTACAATGAAATAGTCATAATTGCCAATGAAAATAACGAGATAACCGATTATGCCCTGTATTCCCTGGGACTGCTTGATACCGAAGATCTCAGGCAGATCATTTCGGATATGATGAACGGAGAGCAGACACCACGGTCCGAAGCATCTGAACAGGTGAGTTTCAGTTATGACAGCCTTTTGTCCCTGACGTATAAACTCCTTCCGAATACCGAGCTTTACGAAAAAACGGAGACCGGATGGGCTGACCGCAGCGATGATCCTGTATGGGTCTGTTCAAGGCTTGAATCTGCGCCTGAGATCCGGGTCGTCGGTATTCTCAGACCGGCCGAGAACGCTGTAACGTCGTCCGTTTCCGGGACGGTGGGATACCGTGCGGATCTGATGGAATATCTCATAGGCCTTGTAAATTCATCGGAGATCGTCAGGCAGCAGAAACTGTACCCGGAAACAGATGTTTTCACCGGAACGGATTTTGCTTCGGATGAAGAGTATGTTCCCACCTGGGAGGATCTTGATGCGTATATTGCCGCCCTTGATCCTTCCGAACAGGCGTCTGTTGTGGGGTATATTGAAAAAATGCAGTCCGACGGTATGACACGGGAACAGATTCTTGATCAGTTTGCGCCGAGACTGAAGCCTGAGACCTCCTCTTCCAGTTACGGGCAGAACATGACCCTTCTCGGTGTTTCGGATATTGATGAGCCGGAAAGTGTGCTGATTTATCCGAAGGATTTCGAATCCAAAGAAAAAATAAAACAGTATATCTCAGATTACAACGGCACAGTAGGGGAAGATTATCAGATAAGCTACACCGATTATGTCGGCATACTGATGTCCTCCGTGACTACGGTCATCGACGCCATAAGTTACATTCTTATCGCGTTTGTTGCCATATCCCTGGTTGTTTCCGCCATAATGATAGGAATAATAACTTACATTTCCGTTCTTGAGAGAACAAAAGAAATAGGAATACTCCGGGCTGTAGGCGCTTCAAAACGTGATATTTCCCGGGTTTTCAATGCGGAGACGCTCATCATAGGCTTCACCTCCGGGGCTCTCGGAATAGGGATAACGTTACTTCTCCTTATTCCCGCAAATATCATAATCGCATCCCTTACCGGTATACAGGGGCTTGCAGCATTGCCCTGGCAGGGTGGGCTCATCCTTGTGGCGATAAGCATGTTCATGACCTTTATTGCCGGTCTCATTCCCGCCGGTATCGCCGCTGGAAAAGACCCCGTTGAAGCTCTGAGGTCTGAGTAATACCGTATTCCGTACCTGTATATTGCACAGGTTTTTCAGAGACAAAGCCCGCCCCTCCGCCATATCCATGGCTAAGGGGCGGATTTATTGTGCGGAGAGTCCGCAAAGTGTTTGAGTATAGAAGCAGACATAGACTGCCCGGAACTCCGGGCAGTCTATGTCTGCATGTAAGTTTCTGATCTGAAATTTTACGGGAGGTTCTACTCTTCAGCCAATTGGGCGGCTATGGGAATTTTTATCTCAAATACTGCGCCGCTCTGTCCGTCGGTACGGTTGTATGCGGTTATGGTTCCGTGATGCTGCTCCACCACAGCTTTTGCGATCGCGAGCCCCAGACCGTGCTTGCCGTTTCTGCCTTTATAAAACCTTTCGAAAAGGTGGGGGATATCCTCCTGCGAGATCCCCGGACCGTCGTCACGTATAACAAAACAGACCTGCCCGTCACTGATAAAGGTGGAAAGCATTACTTCTGTTTTTGCGAATCTGAGACAGTTTGAGAGAATGTTGGAAAGCGCAGTCGCCATGCGGTCTGTGTCCGCATATACCGAAATATTTTCCATGTTTCCCCGGACCAGGGCAATATTTGCGGAGGCCGCAATACCGGATACCCTGCCAATCGCTTCGTCCACAATGTCTCCGGCGGTGACAGCCCTTTCGTCGAGAACTTCCTTCGTCGTTTCTATTTTGGACAGATAAAGCACGTCTTCGATTATTTTTTCCAGTCTTTTTGTCTGCGCCAGAATGGTGTCATAAGTCTGATCCCGGTTCTCAAATACGCCGTCCTTGAGTCCCTCTACATATCCCTGGATTGACATAAGAGGCGTTTTGAGCTCATGTGATGCATTCTGCAGGAAAAGCTTCTGACTGTTGTCGTATTCCTGGATGCTCTTTGCCATAAGGTCTATGGACCGGGCAAGTTCTCCAACCTCATCGTTTGCCTCTACGGTCACCACACTGTCAAACTGCCTGTGGGCAAGCATGTCCGCTTTTTGCTGCAATTTCTTAAGATTTGTCGTCAGCGTCCTTGAGAATATAGCCGCCGATGCTACGGCAATTATTGCGGAGAAGAAAATGGAGGTAATAAAAAAGGCGAAGAGAGCTCTGTCCAGCCCGTATGTGTCGGTCTGCATCACCAGGACGATTGTGCAGAGTTTTTTGTCAGTGTCCTCGCTGCTGCGTATTGACCGCGTATATATGGAATAGATCGAACTTCCGTCTTTTATAAGACCCGGTCCCTGAACCGAAAGCTTCGGTTTTACGGCAGAGACGAAGTTTTCTCCTGAGATGCTCAGACGGTCCATCCTGAATCCTGTCTGATACTCGTCGTTATCGTTGAAAAGTGCCAGGGAGTAATCTTTTTCCGCTATCTGAGAGAGAACCAGCCGGAGGCTCTCGACGGAGGGCTTTTTCTGCTGTCCCACGACGGAAATGACTATTCTGTCGGCGTAATCTTTCAGTTGTCTTGTCGCCTGCTGCTGAAGATATGTGTCGGCAAAGATCGAAATGAAGCTTACGGAAATTACCGCCATGATAAGTATCACGGCGGTGAAAGACAGAAGAAGTTTTGTTTTTATACTTATTTTCATATGTTTTCCGGACTGTCGGTAACTTTATATCCGTAGCCCCAGACTGTTTCGATGCAAAAATCGGTTTTTGCCGCATCAAGCTTTTTCCGTATTCTTTTTACCAGGTCATCAACGGCACGGGTGTCTCCGAGATACTGATACTCCCAGATATTCGTCAGCAGCTGCGCCCTGGTGAAGACTCTGTTCTTGTTTGTGACCATGAAGTTTATAAAGTCGTATTCCATAGCCGTGAGCTGTATCTCTTCTTCCTTGTCGCCAACGACCTTTACAACCCGTCTCTCGGAAGGATAAATGCGCAGATCGCGGCACTGCGGCACGGAGTTGTCTTTTTTCTCCTCACCGCCATCGATGCGGCGGAACAGCGCCTTGACCCTTGCGACCATTTCACGGGGAGAGAAGGGTTTGGGCATATAATCGTCCGCTCCCATTTCTATACCGAGAATACGGTCAAGTTCCTCGTCACGGGCGGAAATGATTATTATCGGAGTATTTGCCTTCTTCCTGATCTCGTTGCACAGTTCGTAACCGGACATTCCCGGCATCATGATATCGATTATGAGCATGTCAGGAATCCTTTTGGTATATGCCGCCATGGCATCTTCACCGTTGGCAAATTCCTCCACAGTGTAGCCCTCTTTTTCCAGGTAGGAACGGACTATCTGCCGTATGCTTTCCTCGTCATCAACCACATATATAAGTTTTGCCATATCACAGCCCCCTTAAGGTTCGGTTTTTTATGTCCGGGAGACCCCGGTATAGGCGCGGAATACAGAAAGGTACGGTTGTACCTTTACCTGTAAGTTTAACAGTGTTTTTAGTCTCAGACTGTACAAAAATTTTACAAAATTCAAAGACAGCGGGGACAAAAGGTTTTTTCTTTCTGTTATTTTACCACAAAACGGAAGAAAAATCAATAGGGAAAAGAGAAAAAGAAACTAATAATACAAAAAAATGTAAAAAAGTTTTAACTTTTTTGACTTATTTAAGGCTTATAATGTATGAGCGTTGGCGGATGCCGACGTATCAACAAGGTAATCGTTTTTGATTTTTGTTTGATTACTACCTCCCCCTCTCTCTTTTTTTGTTTAGGTCGCAGTTCTTATTGACTGCGGCCACTTTTTTTGTCCGCAATGGAAAAATGTCCGGAAAATGCGGGAAAACGGCAGGTGGCTCCGAAAGCTGCTGCCGTTTTGCATTATTGATTTCGGCTTTTGACCGCTCCGTCGCGTGACAGATTTCCACCGGATCCGAACATGGAGATAATTCCGTTTCTCTCCGGATCGGTCCGACCGATAGTTTTAAAAACACACCAAAAGCCCCGAAAAGTCCTTTTTCGGGGTCATTTTTTTTATTTCAAGGCCCGGAGCCGAGGCTGCGGTAACGTACATTTCGGACCGATCTTGCGGGAATCGTTCCGGTACGTTCCGCGTCCTTTCGACATCCGTAAAGAAGACCTCCCCGTCTTCCTTTTTTACCCGTCAGGCGGATTATCACCCGGAGGCTTCTGGGGCTGAGTCTGCCGTCGGGAAGACCGTTTAAGCGGTTCTCTGTATATAATTACCGTTTGTCAGTCCCTTTGGGAACTGATAACGTTGTGCAGGCTTTCTTTCGCTGCAATAATGTGTTCTCTCGCGTATTTTTCCGCGTTGTCCGCATCATGGGCGGCTATGGCGTCAAATATTTTCCGGTGTTCCGCCACTGCTGCTTTTGCTCTTCCCGCCGAGCGGATGGACATTTCGCGCTGCTTCTGGATGTAGTTGTGAAACTGCGTGAGTATCCTTGCCAAAGGTCTGCTGCGGCATATTGAATAAAGCGTATCATGAAAGGATGAATCAAGCTGTTTTACGTGCCCGGAGTCGTCCTTGCTTGCGTAAAATTCCTGGAGCTCAACGATTTCTCCGAGTTCCTTGATCTCATCGTCGGTGATGTTCTGAGCCGCCAGTCGCGCCGCCAACCCTTCGATCATCATCCGGATCATATATATGTCGTCAATGTCTTTGTCCGACAGTCCGACAACAACGACCCCCTTATTCGGAGTGCTTTTTACCAGTCCGTCATGTTCAAGCTGCCTGAGAGCTTCCCTCACCGGTGTTCTGCTGACCCCGAGGGCTTCCGATAGGGACAGTTCCGTGAGCGGTGCTCCGTCAGCTATCTCACCGACGAGAATGGCGTGTTCTATTTCTTTGAATACCCGCGTGTACAGGGAGCCCTGTTCCGCATTGTCAATTTTTTTCATTGTTCCTCTGCTTCTTCAGATACCGGGGGGCAAACTTTGCCACAAGGGCAATCATTTCCTCGTCACTTATGACCGTCTGCCGTCCGTCGGAATACTGTGCGTCGATCCATTCCTTCATCTTTACTATTGCGGGATCCTTCTTGTCTACGGTATTTTCTCCGGTAAGGTGGAACCTGTTATTGATCCAGAATGCGATGGATGCCAGCCCCGAAACATTGTTTATGGAAACTCCGGCAGGGCGGTTCAGTATTTTTGCGGTATCGAAAATATTGTATATCTCTTCGTCCTTGAGCAGTCCGTCGGCATGTATTCCCGCCCGGGTGACATTGAAGTTTCTTCCGACGAAAGGAGTCATCGGAGGAATCTCGTATCCGATCTCCTTTTCAAAGTAATCCGCAAGCTCGGTAATTACCGTAGTGTCCATTCCGTCATGGGTACCTCTGAAGCCGATATATTCCATGACCATTGCTTCCAGAGGAATATTTCCGGTGCGTTCGCCTATTCCGAACAGTGAGCAGTTTACCGCAGAGGCTCCGAACAGCCATGCCGTTGCGGCATTGTCCACCGCCTTGTAAAAATCGTTGTGACCGTGCCACTCAAGCCATTCCGAGGGGACCTCAGAGTGATGCTGAAGACCGTATATTATGCCCGCAACGCTCCGCGGAGGGGCAACTCCCACATAAGGAACTCCGTATCCCATGGTGTCGCATGCCCTGATCTTTACCGGTATTCCCGCGTCCCGGGACATATCCATCAGAGCATTGGCGAAGGGAACCACGAAGCCGTAAAAGTCCGCTCTGGTGATATCCTCGAAGTGGCATCTCGGACGAAGTCCGGCTTCAAAGGCATCTGAAACCACCGCAAGGTAATGCTCCATTGCCTGGGAACGGGACATCTTGAGTTTGTTGAAAATGTGATAGTCGGAACAGGAAACAAGGATGCCCGTTTCTTTTATTCCGATATCCTTGACCAGTTTGAAGTCTTCCTTGGATGCTCTTATCCAGGTGGTTATTTCCGGGAATTCATATCCGAGTTCCATGCACTTTTCCAGGGCTTTTCTGTCCTTTTCACTGTAGACGAAAAACTCGGTCTGGCGTATAATACCTTTGGGACCGGACAGACGGTGTATCATCTTGAATATATCCACCATCTGCTGTACCGTGTAAGGTGCCCGGGACTGCTGTCCGTCACGGAAAGTGGTGTCGGTTATCCATATGTTTTCCGGCATGTTGATCGGAACACGGCGATGGTTGAAGGGAAGCTTCGGTACCTCGGTGTAGGGAAAAATATCGCGGTAAAGGTTCGGGGATTCAACATCCTGAACGGTATACCGGTAGGTTTCCTCTTCGATCAGATTTGATTTTTTATTGAACTGAAGCATTATATATCGACTCTGCCTTTCCGCAGCCGGATGGAAAGGCTGCTCTTTTGCATTTATGTATTCTTGTATACAATCCTGATGCGCAAATTATAACACCCTTCACTCCGCATGTCAAGGGTGAAGGGCGTAATTTTGCATTTTTTTCGGATTTTCATCTGATTTTTTCGTTTTTTCCGTGTCTGACGTTCTTGAAATGTAAAGGGCTGCGGCATAAACAAATCCGGCAACGGTTTTTTCCCTTCCCAGTCCGTAAACTGTCGCGGAGGGCAGTCTTTTGAGGTTTTCCCACTGAGCTTTTTTCAGCGCATACCGCATGTTTCGCTCCGACCGTATGGGTGATATGCCGAACTTTTCCCGAAGACGGACATATATAGGCTGATGAGAAAATTTTCTGTCCCGTATATCGGTGGCAAGCATGCAGATGATTTCATTCAGCATCGAATATCCGCTGAGTCTGGAGGATATCCGGAGCATGGCAAGTATCTCCGCAGAGGAAACTCTTACCGGATCAGTCAGACGGACTTTGCCTTGTTTTATGTCAATGATTCTCCGTATCCCAGTTCTCAGCGCAACGGCTTTTCCTCCGGCAGGGATGACAAGTTCGGCTCCGGCTTTTCTCAGAATCAGGTCGTCGGTTCCGTCGTCCGGACGTACGGCGATCACGGGACAAAAGAATCTGCTCCTCAGTGTGGCAATTTCCAGTTCCGGGTCTCCTGTATTCCCAGTGTCGATGATAACGGCGACGGGATCCTCTCCGTCATAGGGCTCGGAGATAGTCATGGGAACGACATGACAGCCCATATTTTCCAATCCCGGATATTCCTCATTCACGGAATTGTTTCTGTTGCCGAAAATAAGTACGGTCTTACTCTGCATATTTACTCTTTTTTATATTTTTTTATTTAATTGTACCACAAACCGCCTGATGTTGTAAATAGTCAAATTTACCAAAAATCATGACAAAAACGGATATTGACCGGAACAGGGGAAACAATGTTTCTTGAAAAAGGATAAAATGGGGGATTTGCTTGATTTTTTATATTTTTCTTTTTGTTATAGCCGGACTGACTTATCAGGTTACGGAGATGCTCTGGGCGGGTAAAACTCACCTTACAATGTTTTTTGCCGCAGGAATGAGCGTTTGTCTGCTTGCCCTTGCGGACGGAGCGTTTATTACTTCTGTTCCGGACTTTATTCTTGCCGGGGTGGGATGTGGGATAATAACCGTGACGGAGCTTCTGTTCGGGCTTGTCTTCAATCGCGGGTTGCACATGAATATATGGGATTATTCCGGGAAAAAATTCAATTTTCTGGGGCAGATATGTTTGAAAAACTCCTTTTACTGGTTCGTTCTGTCTTTTCCCGCCCTGTGGGTCAGCCGTGCACTGAGACCGTTGCTCGTACTTTAGAAAAACCAAAGAGCCGACCGCTCAGTCGGCTCTTTTTTGTCGGGTGGGATCAGTTTTTGACAGGGCATTTGCCGCAGTCTTTGCATTGCTCAAGACAGGTTTGTTTCACTTCTTTGCCATGGGTAACACGGACTGCCACGTTCCGTTTAAGCGTCGGACAGTATTTTTCTTTTACAAAGCTTTCTTCAGCCATTGTTCTTTTTCTCCAGTCCCGCTACGTAAGCTCTCATTTCTGACGCAGAACTTACGGTGTGGGCGTTTTCGATGAAATCCTGTTGCTGGGGAATAGTGAGGGCTGCAAAAGCCTTGAGTGCGGGGATATTTTCTGCCAGAGCCATTCCCAGACCCAACGGGACCTCTTTATTCTTTTCCGTCATAATCGCTCACCTCGCCCTATTATTCTGCTCCGACTTTGTCCTCTTATTCTTCCTACCGGGGCAGAACAAAAAAAATTCGTATGCATAGAATGGTATTGGCAAATGTTGCACATAAAATCAAGAAAAAACCTCAGAAAGGCAGGTTACATCATGTTCGGAAATTTCAAATGGGGGGAGAATATATGGATCATAATCATCGCCATCATCGTCATTCTCTTCCTGGTAAATGATAACAAAGGCAACGACTGCTGCTTGCCGCCTCCCGATCCCTGCTGCTGTCCTCCGCCTCCGGATCCCTGTTGCCGATAAAAACAGTACCGGACCTTACCGGAGCACTGAAGCCGGCTTTATGAAAACGGTTTTCCGGTAAAACCCGTTATTTCTTTCCGTATCAGCGGAAAATAAATACGCTTTACTCTGAAACAGGATTTCCGCCGCATATCCGCGGCGGAAACTTTTTTATCGGGGGGATATCTTTAACGGATAAATCCGTGCCGGCTTTCCCGTCCCGCTCCGGCTGTGATACAGAGGATGCTTCGGGTAACGGGCAGCCCCGCAAAACAGACGGAATATGATCCTTTGCCGCAAAAACATACCCGGAGTCTCATAATTCGCTGTTTTGTTGTTGATTTCCTTTTCCGGATGTTGTATAATATGGGTACCGATGCCCGGGACACGGCAAGTGCCGAGTTTTCAGGACTGAGCAGAGCCGGCGGCTTGACCGTATCTGTTTGCCGGACATCCGATATTCATTCCCGGAGGGACGAATATGAAATTTTCCGTTTACACCTTGGGATGCAAGGTAAATCAATATGAAAGTTCCGTTATGGAAACAGAGTTCCGGCAGGCTGGGTATGAAATAGTGGAGGCGGGACAGCCCTGCGATGTGTGCTGTATAAACACCTGCGCCGTAACGGAGGAAAGCGCAAGAAAATCCAGACAGATAGTGCGCCGCATGAGAGCTCTGAATCCCGATGCGGTCATTGCCGTTGTGGGCTGTATGAGCCAGACGAGTCCTGAGGTCAGAGATATGACGGAAGCCGACATAGTTCTGGGTACAGGAAGTAAAACCAGACTTACGGAATATGTTTCCCGGTTCTCGGAAAACAGACAGCGCATATATGACGTGAGAAATCCGGGACAGGAAAAGGCTTTTGAAAAAATGACCTCGGACCGCAGCGAACGGACCAGGGCTTACATAAAGATACAGGACGGATGCAATAACTTTTGTTCTTACTGCATTATTCCATATGCCCGGGGACGGATCCGCAGCAAGGATGAGGCCGAGGCTGTGGAAGAGGTCAGAAACCTTGTCCGTGACGGGGGGTATAAGGAAATAGTCCTTACCGGGATACATCTCGATAATTACGGTCTTGACGGGAACTCCACTGATCTCTGTACTTTACTTGAGAAGATAGACCGGATACCGGGACTTGAGAGGATCCGTCTGGGAAGTCTTGAGCCGGTTTTTATTACCGGGGAAACCGTCCGCAGGCTTGCGGCTCTGAAGCACCTTTGTCCGCAGTTTCACCTGTCTTTGCAGAGCGGATGCGCCGAGACACTGAAGAGGATGAACCGTCACTATACTCCCGGGGAGTATTATGACGCAGTGGAACTTTTACGCAGGTACATTCCCGATACGTCCGTGACTACGGATATAATTGTGGGTTTCCCGGGGGAAACGGACAGCGAATTTGCCGAGACCGTATCTTTTGCCGAAAAAATCGGATTCCTGAAAATACATGTTTTCCCGTTTTCCGAAAGAAAAGGGACTGCCGCGGAAAAGATGCCCGGGAAAACGGACAAAAAGACTAAATCCCTGCGTGTCGCGGAACTGAACAGAGTGTCGGAGAAAAGCGGCGCGGAATTTATGAAACGCTATGTGGGAAAGACTGTGCCGGTTCTTTTTGAACGGGAAAAAAACGGTTACAGCGGGGGGTATACACCAAATTATATCGATGTCCGTGTTCCCGGTGCGACCGGTCTTTGCAATGAGTTGAGAAATGTCACGATCACGCAAGTTTTTGAGGATTTTTCCATAGGGGTATTGCAATAAAATATATATTGTGCTATAATATATTTGTACGGAAATCTCCGGAAATACTATTCCGGAGATGTTATAAGTTTAATTTCGGGAGAGGGAAAAGGATGAACAGAGTAAAGAGGATTTATTCGGAAAAAAAAGAACCTTTTGCCGTGGAGGCGGCAGGGGTATGCGCAGATATTCAGAAGACTCTCGGTATCAGAACGGAGAAGGTCAGGATATTCAACAGATACGACGTTGAAGGAATTTCCGATGACGATTTCCGCCGTGCCGAGAATCTTATTTTTTCTGAGCCCCCTGTGGACAACGTGTACCGGGAACTGCCGGATCTCGGCGAGGATGTGAGATTGCTTGCGGTGGAATTCCTGCCGGGACAGTTTGATCAGAGGGCTGATTCCTGTGCGCAGTGCATATCTTTGCTGACGGAAAAGGAAAGACCCGCGGTACGTTCCTGCCGCATATATGCCTTCTACGGAGATCTTTCCGATGAGCAGTTTGCGCAGATAGAGAATTATCTGATAAATCCGGTGGAGGCGAGACGTGCTTCACTGGAGCTTCCGGAGACCCTCGGGGAAAAGTTTGATATCCCTCAGACCGTACGTACCATTGACGGCTTTATAAAGCTGGACGGGTCCGGATTGGCGGATTTCGTCCGTGATTATGCTCTGGCGATGGATACGGATGACATTGCCTTCCTGCAGAAATATTTCAGGGATACCGAAAAAAGAGACCCGACCCTTACCGAGATACGAATGATCGACACCTATTGGTCCGACCATTGCCGGCATACAACTTTTCTTACCCGGATAGATAATGTTGACATTGAACTGCCTTATGTTGAAAAGGCTTATAACGAATATCTTGAATACCGCAAAGAAATAAATTCCCGCAAACCTCAGACCCTTATGGATATAGCCACCATCGGCGGTAAGGTGCTGCGGAAAAGGGGTCAACTTCGGGACCTGGATGTATCGGAGGAGATAAATGCCTGCTCCGTACGGATAAAGGCAAAGATCAAGGGCAGAAAAGATCCTGAGGATTATTTGCTGATGTTCAAGAATGAGACCCATAATCACCCCACGGAAATCGAGCCCTTCGGCGGAGCCGCCACCTGTCTCGGCGGAGCTATCCGCGATCCTTTGTCCGGAAGAGCGTATGTGTATCAGGCGATGCGCTGTACCGGTGCCGCAGACCCCAGGACTCCCTTCGAAAAAACCCTCAGAGGAAAACTTCCCCAGCGCAAAATAACCACCACCGCCGCTGCGGGATATTCCTCTTACGGCAATCAGATCGGCCTTGCAACAGGACTTGTAAATGAGTTTTATCACGAGGGCTACGTTGCGAAACGGCTTGAAATAGGCGCCGTTGTGGGCGCGGCTCCCGCCGAAAACGTTATACGGCTCAAACCCGCTCCCGGGGATGTTGTGATACTCCTCGGCGGAGCAACGGGAAGAGACGGTTGCGGCGGTGCCACCGGTTCTTCAAAATCCCACACACTTGAATCCATCTCCCGTTGCGGTGCGGAGGTCCAGAAGGGCAATCCCACCGAAGAAAGAAAAATCCAGAGGCTGTTCCGTGACAGCCGGGTGACCAGGCTTATAAAACGCTGCAACGATTTCGGTGCGGGCGGAGTGTCCGTTGCTGTGGGTGAACTGGCGGACGGGCTTGAAATAGATCTGGACAAGGTCCCGAAAAAGTATGAGGGACTCGACGGAACGGAACTTGCGATATCGGAATCTCAGGAACGCATGGCTGTGGTTGTCGCCGCGGCTGATGCGGAAAAGTTCATAGAATATGCCTCCGCGGAGAACCTCAGTGCCGTGAAGATTGCCACGGTTACGCAGCAGCCCAGGCTCCGTATGAACTGGAAAGGGAATACCATAGTGGACCTTTCCCGTGAATTTCTCAACAGCAACGGCGCGGAAAAGCATACCGATGTGGCGGTAAAGCCGCAGCCGGTCAGATACGGCGGAAAATACGAAGGCAAGAGCTTTGCCGAAGCGGTAAAAGCCATAGTTACGGATCTCAATGTCTGTTCCCAGAAAGGGCTTACGGAACGTTTTGACGGAAGCATCGGTGCCGCAAGCGTGTTTATGCCGTTCGGCGGAAAATATCAGCTGACGCCTGCCCAGGTCATGGCGGCAAAGATCCCGGTTATCGATGGTGAAAGTGATACCGCATCCGTTATGGCGTACGGCTTCGATCCGTATCTGTCGGAAAGTGACCCGTTCAAAGGGGCTTTCTGCGCTATTGTGGAAAGTATCACAAAGCTTGTCGCCGCAGGCTGTGACCGTAAAAAGGTATGGCTGAGTCTACAGGAATACTTTGAACGCACCAATTCCAGACCCGAAAGATGGGGAAAGCCTTTCGCCGCGCTTCTTGGCGCGCTGTCCGCCCAAATAGGTCTCTGTGCCGGAGCTATCGGAGGCAAGGATTCCATGTCCGGAACGTTTGAGAACATAGACGTCCCGCCCACTCTTGTAAGTTTTGCGGTCTCCGTCAACGACGCGGCAAAGCTTGTAAGCCCCGAGTTCAAGGGAACGGGAAATGTATATTATGCCTTTCCCGAATATGACGGAAACAGCCTTCCCGATACGGAAAGCCTCGTAAAGCTTTATGACCTGATCCACTCCCTGATCTCCGACGGAACAGTGACCGACTGTGCCGCTGTAACCTCGGGAGGCGTTTGTGAAGCTGCGTTCAAAATGTGCCTCGGTAACGGATACGGGTTTGAATTTGCCAATGTGCCTGAAAAGGATCTTTTCCGTCCATGCTACGGCGGATTTGTTTTCAGAGCGGAAAAACCTGTGGACGGTGTTCCAATGCTCGGACGTGTTACCGCCGAACGCAGTTTTGTCCGCGGCGGAGAGAAACTCTGCATGGAAGAGCTTACCCGTATGTGGAAGGATGTTCTGGAGCCCGTTTTCCCGCTTCGCGCCCAGGGTGTTGATGAGGCTCAACCCATTGAAAAGTATTCCTTTGACCTTCGTTCCGGTGTTGCTCCGTCGGTGAAGATTGCCCGTCCGAAGGTCCTTATTCCCGCATTCCCCGGAACGAACTGCGAATACGACTCCGCCCGTGCCTTTGCCCAGGCGGGAGCGGAACCGGAAATACTCGTTATCCGCAACAGAACCGCCGCAGATATAACGGAGACTCTCTCCCGGCTGGAGAAAGCGGTGGCTGAAAGCCAGATACTCATGTTCCCCGGAGGCTTTTCCGGAGGAGACGAACCGGACGGATCGGGTAAATTTATTGCGACCTTTTTCAGAAACCCCAGGATTATGGAAGCGGTAAACGGGAAACTTGAAAGTCCCGATTTCCTCATTCTCGGTATCTGCAACGGTTTCCAGGCTCTGATAAAACTCGGGCTTGTCCCCTACGGGCGCATCTGCGCACCGTCTCCTGAGGCACCCACTCTTACATATAACGCCATAGGCAGACATCAGTCGATGATGGTTGATACCCGTGTGGCATCAGTCAACAGCCCCTGGATGATGTTCAACAATGTGGGTGACATCCATACCGTTCCTATTTCCCACGGTGAAGGCAGGTTTATTGCCTCCGACGAGGTCATGCGGACCCTTATCGGAAACGGGCAGATAGCTACCCAGTATGTTGATAAAAACGGCTGTCCCACAATGGAGACATGCTTCAATCCCAACGCCTCCGTGGGGGCGGTTGAGGGTATATTCAGTCCCGACGGCAGAATTTTCGGAAAAATGGCTCACAGCGAACGCAGGGGCGATGATGTTTGCCGCAATGTGGAAGGGCAGAAGGATCAGAAACTCTTTGCCGCCGGCGTCAAATATTTTTCGTAACATGATTGCCCGGAGTCCTCTTACCCGGCTATAGTGTAAATTTCAGATACGGAGGAAGAAGTTTTGAAGAAAAAATATGACGACTCAAGTATAGTCTCTCTGAAGGGGGCGGACAGGGTCCGTAAGCGTCCCGCCGTCATTTTCGGTTCGGAGGGACTGGAGGGATGCTGTCACTCCGTATTTGAAATACTTTCAAACTCCATTGATGAGTTCAAGGAAGGGTACGGCGATAAGATAATCGTAACGTATTACCTCGATAATTCCATTGAGGTAACGGACTTCGGCAGAGGTATGCCCGTAGACTGGAACGATTCCGAAAAGGCGTATAACTGGCAACTGCTTTTCTGTGAAATGTATGCCGGCGGCAAGTATGACGATGCCGGTGACGACAGCTATGAGTATTCCCTGGGACTGAACGGTCTTGGCCTTTGCTCGACCCAGTACGCATCGGAGTATATGGACGCAGAAATATACAACGGCACATACAAATACAATCTTTCCTTCCGTAAAGGAAATCCCGTGGCCGAGGGCGCGGAGCAACTTCATAAGGTGGAATGCAGACACAAGTCGGGAACGACCATAAAATGGCGGCCCGACCGGGAAGTGTTTACCGATATCGACATTCCCGAAGAGTATTTCACGGAGACCCTCACCCGGCAGGCGGTGTGCAACGCCGGTCTGACGTTTGTTTTCAGAATGCAGACGGAGACCGGATTCAGGGAACAGAAATTCTGTTATCCCGAAGGAATCGTGGACTATATGAAGCAGACCATGGGCAACGACGCAATGACGGAGCCCTATTTCATCACAGCCGACCGCAAGGGCAGAGACAGGGAGGATAAACCCGAATATAAGGTAAAGCTGAACGTGGTATTCTGTTTTTCCAATACCAGGCAGTTCATTCAGTATTACCACAACTCAAGTTACCTTGAACACGGCGGTTCTCCGGACAAGGCGGTACGAAACGGATTTACCTATGCCATTGACGCTTATATACGGCAGTCGGGCAAGTATCTGAAAAACGAATCGAAAATAACGTTTCAGGATGTGGCGGACTGTCTGGCTCTCATTTCAAACTCCTACTCCACCCGCACCTCTTACGAGAATCAGACGAAGAAATCCATTACAAACAAGTTTATTCAGGACTGCATGACTGAGTTTCTCAAGCATTCCCTTGAGGTCTACTTCATTGAAAACAAGTCGGATGCGGATAAGATTGCGGAGCAGGTCCTGATAAACAAGCGAAGCCGTGAAAATGCCGAAAAGACAAGACTTAATCTGAAAAAGAAACTCACCACGGAACTTGATATGGCAAACCGTGTGGAGAAATATGTGGATTGCCGCAGTAAGGACTCTTCACAGCGGGAGATATACATCGTTGAGGGTGATTCGGCCCTGGGTTCGGTAAAACTTGCCCGTATGGCGGAATTTCAGGCAATAATGCCCGTAAGGGGAAAGATCCTCAACTGTCTTAAAGCGGACTATAATCAGATCTTCAAAAGTGACATAATAACTGACCTTATCAAAGTTCTCGGCTGCGGTGCGGAGATATCCTCAAAGGGAAAAAATCTTGCGGAATTCAATCTGGAAAATCTCCGTTTTGACAAGATAATAATATGCACCGATGCGGACGTGGACGGCTATCAGATCCGGACGTTGATCCTGACCATGCTTTACCGTCTTACTCCCACCCTCATACGGGAGGGTAAGGTTTTCATAGCTGAGTCTCCTCTGTACGAAATAACCTGTAAGGATAAAACATATTTTGCTTATACCGACCGGGAGAAGAATGATATTACCGAGTCTCTGACCGGGAAATATACGGTTCAGAGATCGAAGGGTCTCGGTGAAAACGATCCGGATATGATGAAACTGACCACGATGGACCCTGAAACCCGGAAGCTTATCAAAGTCACCCCGGAGGATGCGGAACTGACGGCGATGATGTTCAATACGCTGTTGGGAAACGATCTTCCAGCCAGGAAGGATTTCATTGCCTGCAACGGTGCCAAGTACCTTGAACTTGCGGATATAGGTTAAAGGAGGCGGGAAGAATGAAAGGTAATTATACCGAACAGCCCATAACACGGACGCTGGAAGAAAACTATATGCCCTATGCCATGAGCGTCATCGTTTCCCGAGCCATTCCGGAAATAGACGGATTCAAACCCGCACACAGGAAGCTTCTGTATACGATGTACAAAATGGGACTTCTCAACGGGGCGAGAACCAAGAGCGCAAACATAGTCGGGCAGACAATGAAGCTCAATCCCCACGGCGACTCTGCCATATATGAGACTATGGTAAGGCTTTCCAAGGGACATGATGCGTTGCTCCTGCCCTTTGTTGATTCAAAGGGAAACTTCGGCAAGCACTACTCCAGAGATATGGCATATGCCGCCGCAAGGTATACCGAAGCAAAGCTTTCTCCTGTCTGTGCCGAAATTTTCTCGGATATTGACAAAGATGTGGTAGACATGGTTGATAACTACGACGCCACAATGCTTGAACCCACTCTCCTTCCTACCACATTTCCGAACATCCTCGTGAGCGCGAACACCGGTATTGCGGTAGGTATGGCGAGCAATATAGCTTCCTTCAATCTCTCCGAGATATGCGCCACAGCCATAGCCCTGATAAAGGATCCGGATCATAACCTGCTGCTGACGCTCACCGCCCCGGATTTCACCACCGGCGGACAGATAATATACGATGCCGCCGTCATGCAGAAGATCTATGACACGGGTGTCGGCTCTTTCAAGATCCGTTCCAGATATAATTTCGATAAGAAGTGCAATTGTATTGAAGTTACCGAAATACCCTACAGCACCACGGTTGAGGCTATCATAGATAAAATAGTCGACCTGGTCCGTACCGGAAAGGTGAAGGAAATTTCAAACGTCCGGGATGAAACCGACATCAACGGCATGAAAATAGCCATAGATATAAAGCGGGGCGTTGATCCGGACAAACTTATGCAGCGGCTGTTCCGTCTGACTCCCCTTGAGGACAGTTTTGCCTGCAATTTCAATATCCTTATTGCCGGCAGACCTATGACCATAGGTGTTCGGCAGATACTTGCCGAGTGGACCGCCTTCCGCACCGACTGTATCAAGCGCGGACTCTATTTTGACATTAAAAAGAAGAGGGACAAGCTTCATCTGTTGCTGGGACTGAAACAGATACTCCTTGATATTGACAAGGCCATCGCCATTGTCAGGGGTACGGAGGACGACAGCGAGGTAGTTCCGAATCTTATGATAGGTTTTGGCATAGATGAGATACAGGCGGAGTTTGTGGCGGAGATAAAGCTCCGGAAACTGAACCGCCAGTACATACTCAACCGATTGGAGGAAGTGGATAAACTCAGAGAGGATATCGCCGATTCCGAGGATATGCTGGCAAGCCCCGCACGGATCAAAAAACTTATAATATCACAGCTTACGGCAATATCCAAAAAATACGGAACACCCAGAAGGACTACGCTTCTTTATGAGGATGAGGTTTCCTCCTGCGAACCTGAACAGGAACTTCCGGATGACTACAATGTCACCCTGTTCATGACCCGTGACGGTTATTTCAAGAAAATAACGGCTCAATCCCTGCGCATGAGCAGTGAACACAAGCTCAAGGAGGGGGACGAGATGCGTGTGGTCCGGGAGGCAACGAACCGCAGTGAACTGCTGGTGTTTACGGATAAGCATCAGGTGTATAAGGAAAAAGTATACGCCTTTGATGATACCAAGGCATCACTGCTCGGGGACTTTTTACCACAGAAAATGGGGATGGATCCCGGAGAGGCACCCGTTTATATGACTGCAACCGCTGATTTCAGGGGATATCTTATATGCTTCTTTGAAAACGGCAAGGCGTCAAAGGTGGAGCTTTCGGCTTATGAGACTAAACAGAACCGGAAAAAACTTATAGGGGCTTATTCCGATGTGTCGGAACTTGTGGCAATGTTTGCGGTACCGGACGACACCCGCTTCCTTGTTACGGCATCAAACGGAAGGGCTCTGCTTGTGGACAGCGGTCTGATAAGTCTGAAAACCACCAGATCCACGCAGGGAATCAGTGTTATGACCCTGAAAGGAAAAAACAAGGTTGTAAAGGTCGTTCCTTATACGGACGGGCTTTTGCAGAAGCCCGAAAAATATCAGACAAAGACCGTTCCCGCCGCAGGAGCATTTCTTAAAGATTAAAAAGAACCGCAACGGTGAGGGTGCTCACCGTTGCGGTACAAATAAAAGGTATGGTCAGGTTTTGTCTTCCGGCTCGTTCTGCTCCGTTTCGGAGAAGTTTTCTGAACCCTCCCCGGGGCGTTCCCGTTGTTCGGAGAACGGATCGGATGATCCTGAAGAAGATTCCATGTTGCGGTTCAGTCTTTCTGCTTCCGCTTCCGCCTCTGCGGCATACTGAGCCGCTGCGGCGCGCCTGGAGTCCGTTTTTGCGGTGACGGTGTTGACTGCGGTTCTCAGCAGACAGTACAGCACTGCGCATAGCGGAACGCTTATGAACATTCCCGCTATTCCGAACAGACCTCCGCCCACTGTTACTGATGCCAGTACCCAGATACCGGGCAGACCTACCGAAGAACCCACCACACGGGGATAAATAAGATTGCTTTCTATCTGCTGCAGAACAATTATGAATACCACGAACCAAACCGCCATCATCGGGTCGCTGAGGAGTATCAGAAACGCTCCCACCGCTGTTCCCGCAAAGGCTCCGACTATGGGTATGAGCGCAGTTACGGCAATAAGGCATGAAATCATTAAAGCGTAGGGCATATGGAAAACCGACATTCCGATGAAACAGAGTACGCCGATCACAACGGCTTCGGTGCACTGACCGCCGATAAATTTTTCGAAGGAATCGGAGGTCAGTCTCGCGAGTCCCAGGACCGGGACATATACCTTTTCCGGAAAGACGGATTTTATCAGCCTTAACGTCTGTGAACCGATCTTTTCTTTTCCTCCGAGAAGGTAAATGGCAAAAGTGAAGGAAAGGACGAAGTTTGTTATCCAGGAAACCACGTTCACGGTGGAGGTTATGACCGTAAAGGAATTGTCGGTTATGAACTTTATCAGTGTCTGACTGATCTTGTTCCAGTCTATGTCGGAATCTTTGAACTGATCGGTCGGAATGTGAAATTTTTCAAGCAGGTTTATTGCCGTCTGGCGCAGAGCCTCCGCCTGCTGAGGCAGATTCTCCGCAAGGGTCATGACGGAATTCGTTACCTGCGGTATTATCATGTAAAAAACGATCGCAAGAATCCCCAGGACGAACAGAACGCTCAGCGCAAGGCAGACCGGGCGCTTCAGTTTTCGCCATATCCTGCCGTTTTTCCGGGTAAGTTTGCCGAAAACCACGTTTTCAAGCTTTTTCATCGGAATATTCAGAACGAAAGCTATGGCAAGCCCTGTTACTATAGGGGACAGGGCAGAGGAGATCCTGGAAAAAAAGGTCCCCGTCTGACTCGGGTTCAGAACGCAGAACAGCAACAGCGAAGCCGCAAACAGCAGCCCCAGTATTATCAAAACATTTTTCCGGTTGAGTTGAAACATTTTTTCACCTTGATCCGAAATATAAAACAGATTCCGATCCGGACGGGGCCGGGAGACTCGACATCTCCGTTTTCCGGTTGTCCGCGCGGATTTTTCCGAGGGTTGCCGGTTAAAATTTAAGCCCCAATGACTTTCGTCCTTGAGGCTTGGCGTTCCCGAGGTGATTCGAACACCCGACCTATCGCTTAGGAGGCGATCGCTCTATCCAGCTGAGCTACGGAAACATATACCATAGCTATTATACTACATATCCCGGCTTTTTTCAAGGGCTTTTCCAAATTTTAATATTTATTTCAAAAAGGGAATAGGAACATTATGAACTCTTCCGTAAAAGCAAAACTTGACCTTGTTCTTGGAGGTATTGCCTCCAGATATGATGAATCGTCGGATTATTTTCAGTCCGTGACTGCGGTTCTACGTTCCGGCGGAAAGAATTACAACGGTAAGATAATCTTATCCGGAGAAAGCTTTGTTTATACCTTTCTCAGCAACAGGATCTTTGCCGATATCTCCTCCGCGATAAAAGCTATGACAGAAGACATTCTGCGCTATGACAGCGCGGTGGTGTCATATAACGAGAGGGGAAGGTCAACCGATTACTCTGTTGACGAAAAGGGCGGGATCAGGGTTACCAAAAGAGAAACCGAAGAAACTCAGGTCAACACGACCCAACTCAGGGATAAGGATTATCTTATAAACCCGGGTAAGGCGGCGAAGCTCATGCGGACGCTGGGATATCTTACCGAGGACGGAAAACTGCGTAACGATAAGATCAGAAAGTATAACCAGACCGAACGTTTTCTTGAGCTTATTGCCCCGATGCTGGAAAACTGCGGAGACAGAATTACGATCGTTGACTGTGCCTGCGGAAAAAGCTATCTGAGTTTCGTACTCAACTATTATTTGTGGGAGGTCCGGCACGTCAAGGCAAACTTCGTCGGTATCGATTACTCCCGGAAAGTCATAGATGAGAGCCGGAAAATGGCGGATGAACTGGGGTACAAAAACATGGAATTCATCTGCGCCGACCTCCGAGGTTACGAGAGTTCCTTCCACCCGAATGTCGTGATCTCGCTTCACGCCTGCGATACCGCTACGGATATGGCTCTCGGTTATGCTATACGCCATAAAGCGGAAAAGATAGTGTGCGTGCCTTGCTGTCACAAGGAATTGCTTGACAAATACCGTAAGGATGACATTGCCCCGATAATAAAGTACGGTATTTTCCGCGCCCGTCTGAATGACGTTCTGACTGACGGAATCCGTGCCGCAAAGCTTGAAGCCTGCGGATATGATGTCAGCTGCGTGGAGTACTGCTCTCCGATAGATACGCCCAAGAATCTTCTTATCCGTGCCGAGAAACGAAGTGACGGAAACACCGGGGCTCAGAAAGAGTACTCCCAGCTCCTGAAGACTTTGTCCGTATTTCCGGCTGTGGAATTGTATTCAAGTGATGCTTACAAGGTGGAGGATGTTGATTAAAAAAGCGTTACGCCATAAAAATGTAACATATACTCTCTTTAAATGTAACATTTTTATGTTATACTTACCCCAATAAACAGAAAAAGAGATTTGAGGAGATTTTTTCAATGGCAGAATTATGGTCAGTGACCGTGGGGCAGATGCTGGACGGTCTGGCGGAGAAGATACCCGATCATCCCGCCGTCAAGTATACTGTTTTACCCTACGAAAGAACCTATGCGGAGTTTAACGCCGAAGCGGACAGAATAGCAAAGGGATTTATGTCCCTCGGCATAGAAAAAGGGGACAAGGTCGCTATCTGGGCGACAAATGTTCCGGAATGGCTGCTTACCATGGCGGCATCGGCAAAGATAGGTGCAGTACTGGTAACGGTAAACACCAATTACAAGATATTCGAACTTGAATATCTGCTCAAACAGTCCGATACAAAAATGCTTGTTGCCATAAACGGATTCAAAGACAGCAATTACATGAACATAATAAATGAACTTTGTCCCACTCTTAAGGACTCCGAACCGGGAAAACTTGAATGCAAGAATCTTCCCTTCCTCAAAACAGTAGTCTATGTCGGTCAGGAAAAATATCCCGGCATAGTAAACTGGTCCGATATAGAGGATATGGGCAGGAATGTGACGGACGAAGAATACGACGCGGCAAGAAAAGACCTCAGCTGCGACGACGTTATAAACATGCAGTACACTTCCGGAACCACAGGCTTCCCGAAGGGGGTCATGCTTACCCACAAGAATATAATCAATAACGGCCGTTTTATAGGCGACTGCATGAAGTTTTCCAAGGATGACAAGCTTTGTATCCCCGTACCTTTCTTCCACTGCTTTGGACTGGTACTTGCGGTCATGGCGTGTCTTACCCACGGCGCGAGCATGGTGCCCCTGCCGTACTACCGTCCCACGGACGTTATGGATGCGTTGCAGAATGAGGAATGCACAGCCGTTCACGGCGTTCCCACAATGTATATTGCGATGCTTGAGCATCCTTCTTTTGCCGATTACACCTTCCCCCGTCTGAGAACCGGTATAATGGCCGGATCTCCCTGCCCGACAAAGGTCATGCAGGACGTCATAGACAAAATGGGGATGAAAGAGATAACCATTTCCTACGGTCAGACCGAAGCGTCTCCCGTCTGCACCATGACCACCACCGATGACAGCCTTGAACACAGGGTCGCGTCTGTCGGCAAGGCGATGCCTTTTGTTGAGGCAAAGATAGTTGATCCTGAGACGGGAAAGGAATGCCCGCCTAATGTTTCCGGCGAGTTCTGCGCCCGTGGCTATAATATAATGAAGGGCTACTACAAGATGCCCGAAGCCACAAGAAATGCCATAGATTCCGAGGGATGGCTCCATTCCGGAGACCTGGCTTCCATGGATGAGGATGGTTACTATAAGATAACCGGACGTATCAAGGATATGATAATCCGGGGCGGAGAGAATATATATCCCAAGGAAATAGAAGAATTCATTTACACCCATCCCGCTGTCAGCGATGTGCAGGTCGTAGGTGTCCCGGACAAACAGTACGGGGAGGAAATAATGGCTTTCATTATCCTTAAGGAAGGGGAGAGCCTGACTGAACAGGATGTCAAGGACTTTGTAAAGAGTCACATGGCGCGGCACAAGGTGCCCAGGTATGTGGCGTTTGTGGACGCATTCCCCATGACTACAAGTATGAAGATACAGAAATTCAAGCTTCGTGAAATGGCTGTGGATATGCTCAATCTGCATGATGCCGCCAATATCGAGACTGCGTGACGAAAGGAGAAAAAAAGAATGAAACTGTCTTTTTCTACTCTTGCGTGCCCTCTATGGAATTTTGCCGAAGTGTTTTCCGCCGCAAAGGACCTCGGTTTCGATGGTATTGAGATCCGCGGTATAGGCAGGCAGATGTATGCTCCCATGATACGGGAGTTTTCCCCCGAAAACAGGGCCTACACCATAGAACGGTTCCATTCGGCGGATCTGAAGATACCCGTGTTTACCTCTGCGGCGTATCTTTACGACGGAAAAAATACCGAATCTGTCCTTGCAGAGGCTTCGGACTATATCGATCTTGCCGCCGGCATGGGAGTGAAATACATCCGTGTTCTCGGAGACAAGGACGGAGCTCCCGATCCTGCGCTGAGGATACATGAGGACGTGGTACTTGCGAATTACCGCAAGGTATGCGATATGGCGGCGGACAGAGACGTCACGGTTTTGATCGAAACAAACGGGATCTTCGCGGACTCCGGCAGACTCGCTGACTTCATGGCAAAGGCTGACCGTAAGAATGCTGCGGTTCTGTGGGATATTCACCATACTTTCCGTTATTTCGGGGAAACTCCTGAAAAAACAGTGTCAAATCTCGGCGGTCTTATACGTCACGTTCATCTTAAGGATTCCGTAATGGATCACGGACGCGTGGTATACCGTATGATGGGATACGGGGATCTTCCCGTCAAGGATGCGGTAACGGTACTGAACGATATCGGCTATGACGGGTTTTATTCTCTGGAGTGGGTAAAGCGCTGGGCTCCGGATCTTACCGAGGCCGGAATCGCGCTTCCGCAGTTTATAAATTATATGAAAAATATCCTTGCGTAAGGATTCGGGATCTGTTGCCGTAATCCTCCGCGCCGATGAGGGATGATATACGGTTCAGGTGTCTGTAATATGTGCGCAGTTTCGGCTGCGCACTTTTTGCGGAAGAGCGGTATAGGAAAAGAGCGGAGCTGGAAACAGATCTTACGGTCAGCCGTACAGGAGATGCCCCGGCCCTCATCTGTGATAAAAATAAAAAGCGGGGTCGATGTACAAACTTTGACCGCATCGGCAAATTCGGTGCGCATCCCCCCGCAGCGGAAAACGAACGGGCATCTTTTTGCGGAAAAGCCGCAGAATGGCCTGAGGTCCGCGTTTTCTGTGAAAAATTATTCTGAGGAGAAATGCTTATGACAGCATCGCAGTTCAGGCGATCCCTGATTTCAATGTGCCCCGGACTTGACCGTCGTAAGACCTGTGACAGAATAGTTGCTGGGAATGGGAAAAATGCTGTCCGACGGGTTCTTGTGACCTGGATAGCGGACCTGGATGCCCTGAGATTTGCCGCTGAAAATGGCTTTGACACAGTTGTGACCCATGAGGCGACATTTTATTATCACGAAAAAGAGCTGATGGATATCGGCCGCACCGTAGACGAGGTAATGCACGGTGCGGTAGAAGAAAAACTTGACATTATCCGCAAGGCGTCGCTTACGGTTATCAGATGCCATGATGTGTGGGACAGAAACCCGGAAATGGGCCCTGCCGTCAGTTTAGCCCGGTATATAGGTCTTGGCCATTTTCCTGCCGCTTCGGCGAATATGCAGTTCCGTTTTGATTCAAGTCCCATGAAAGCCGTCGATCTTGCGTTGAATATTGCCGAAAAGCTGAAACCGCTGGGACAGGACGGAATTGAACTTTTCGGGGATGGAGAGAAGACCGTCTGCCGTGTTGGGATCTGCACCGGACAGGCGGGAAGCATTCCCAATTTTGTCCGGCTGGGCTGTGACTGCGCCGTTATCAGCGATGACGGAAGCAATTACTGGAAAAATATAGTCTGGGCTCAGGAACATTCTTTCCCCGTTTTCAGAATAAGCCATTTTACGGCAGAGGAGCCGTCAATGTCCTCTCTGACAGACTATATAAACCGGACTTTCGCTCTGGAGGGAATAACTGCGGAACATTTTGTTCACCGCCGTCGCTGCCGTGTCGTGAAATCCGGAAATTAAAATTGTATTATACAGAAGACAGCACACCGACATGGTTTGTCCGTGTGCTGTTTTACCTGTTTTCAGAAAAACTTTTCCGGGTCCGAGGAAACTCAGACAAGCAGTGACGTAAGCTGTGCCACAGTGTCGGCTATCTCGTCCGCTCCCGCAGTCTCCAGCTCTTTGCCGGCGTTGTCGGCAAATCCGTACCGGACACCTATGGTGTGTATCCCCGCAGCTTTTCCGCCGAGGATGTCGAACTTCCGGTCTCCTACCATGACGCAGTTTTCTCCGGTCATGTCAAGTCTTCTCAATCCTTCCCGGATCAGTTCTCCCTTGTCCGTGCGTCTTCCGTCGAGCTCACTTCCTACCGGCTCGTCAAAATACTTCATCAGATCGTATTTTTCCAGAATCCGGCGGGCGTATATTTCCGGTTTTGAGGTGGCGAGAACTATCCTGGTTCCCGCATTATGAACCTTTTCGAGCATTTGCGGTATTCCGTCATATACCCGGTTTTCAAAAAGCCCCACCTCAGAGTATCTTTCTCTGTATTTTTCCAGAGCTATCTTTGCTTTTTCCGGACCGAGGGCGAAAGTGTCCCTGAAGGTTTCCTCCAGTGGCGGGCCTATGAACTTCCTCAGATTTTCGCACTTCTCCTCTATCCCGAAAAATTTCAGTGCCACCTGCGCACAGGTGGTGATCCCCACTTCAGGATCTGTAAGTGTCCCGTCGAGGTCAAAGAAGGCAATATTATACTTTTTCATAGGATGCAAGTATGTTCTTCAGTGCGTCTGTAGCAGCTTTGAACGCTTCGGCAGGGGTTCCCCATGCACCGTCGTTTATTTTTGTCTTTTCTCCGTTTTCGAGTGCTGCCAGACCGTCAAACTCTGTCAGGTGGGGTTCCATGGTTATCACTTTACCGCCCTGTGCCAGATATTTTTTCAGAATCACGGGAATATTTCCTCTTCCGAGACCCGCCGGTACGATAACATCGTCTTCATTTACGTCCTTTATATGGAAGTAGTGAACGAAACCGGCGAGCTTATCCCATGCTTCTATTGTGTTTTCGCCGCTCTGCACGAAGTTTGCGGGATCAAACACCGCTTTTATCTTCGGGACAGCGGTGAGAATATCTGTGCATCTGTCAGCGGTATCTCCATAAATTCCCTTTTCATTCTCATGACAGAGGACCACACCGCTTCCGTCCGCTTCGTCCGCTATACGCTGAAGTTTTTCGCAGACGTCGTCCCGGTATTCCTTTTTCCCGTCTGTACCGTAGAAAGAAAATATCCTTATACATGAAGCCCCGACAATATGCGCAGTCTCCAGAGTTCTTTTGAATTTGTCCATGTGGGGGGCGAAATCATCGGTTATGTTTATCTTGCCTATAGGGGAGCCCAGGCTCCAGACGCCCAGTCCCTCGTCGGAGAGCATTTTTATGGCGTTTTTCGCCTGCTCCGGGGTAAGGTCAGATACGTTTGTCCCGTTGACATTACGCATCTCCAGAAGTTTAAGTCCGTTTTCCTTCATTGCCCGGATCTGGACCGCAAGGTCCGCGCCTACCTCGTCGGCAAAGCCGCAAAGAGTATATTCTGCCATATGCTGTTCCTTTCTCAGACGCCGGAGTATGCGCTGAAGCCGCCATCAACGGGTATTACGACTCCGGTGACAAAGCTTGCTTTTTCCGCATCGGTAAGCCAAAGAAGTGTTCCGAGAAGCTCTTCGGGTTCCCCGAATCTCTTCATGGGCGTTGCGGCGAGGATCTTATGTGTCCTGGCGGTGGGGGTTCCGTCGGCATTGAAAAGAAGCGCGCGGTTCTGGTTGGTAACAAAGAATCCGGGAGCGATGGCGTTTACTCTTATACCCTCTGCCGCAAAGTGTACGGCGAGCCACTGGGTAAAGTTGGATACCGCAGCCTTTGCTCCGCTGTATGCGGGTATTTTGGTGAGGGGACGAAAAGCGTTCATTGAGGATATGTTTATTATGCAGCAGTCTTTTCTTCCGAGCATATCCGCTGCGAATACCTGGGTGGGGATAAGCGTTCCGAGAATATTGAGGTTGAAAACGAAGTTGAATCCGCCTTTGTCGAGATTGAAGAAGGATTTTATATCGGCGTTGTCGATATCTCCGTCTTCATAATACTCCTTGTCCGTGGTGCCCTTCGGATTGTTTCCGCCGGCACCGTTGATAAGAATATCGCATTTGCCGAGATCGGCAAGAACGGCCTGGTGTACCTGCTCCAGGTCTTCCTTTTCAAGAACATTTGCCTTGTAGGCTTTTGCTTCTCCGCCCGCAGCGTTTATTTCGTCCGCAACTTTTTTTGCAGCTTCCTCATTGAGGTCGAGAAGGGCAACTTTACAGCCGTTTTCTGCCATTGCCTTGGCAAAGCTGGAGCAGAGTACTCCGCCCGCACCTGTTATTACACAAAGTTTTTTCATCGTATGTATCTCCTTAATTTTGTATCTGTAATCAAAGAATTATTGTGGTCTGATCCAGCGGTTTCCTGTCCGTGTGTCTTTCCGACGGACCCATATCGGCATATCCCAGCGGGAGCATCAGGTAAGGTACAGTTCCCTCGGGAATATTAAATTCCTTACGTGCTTTTTCCGAATCAAACATACCCACCATGACCGAGCCTATTCCGAGCTGCTGCGCCTGAAGCATCATATGAGTGCAGACTATGGCGCAGTCGGTTTCAGCTCCAGGTGTTCCGGTGTCGGGTCTGCGCCAACAGTTTTCGGTGTCCCCGCATATGAGAAGAACCGTTGTCGCACCGTAGATACAGGGGGAAACAATGTTTGCCTTTTCAATTGCCTCAGGTGAACGCAGTACATAAATGCGCTGAGGTTGCTGATTCTTCGCGGTGGGGGCAAGCCTTCCCGCCTCGAGGATGATATCCAGTTTTTCTTGTTCCACATTCCGTGAAGAGAATTTTCTCACAGAATAGCGCTGTTTTATAAGTTCCGAAAAATCCATATTACAGCCTCCGTCAATGCTCATATTAAAGTATAGCACATTATTTTTCTGATTTCAAGGGCTTTCGACGGGAAAAGGTAAAACTTTTAATGAATCTTGACAATTGTTTCAATCTACTGTATAATATAGAAGTTGACCTCAGTACTGAAAGGATGAAGGATATGAATATCCTTATTAAAGATATCAGGGCTCTTTTGCCCGACGGGGACGGATTCTCCGTAAAGAATACAAGCGTATGTATTTCCGGTAATAAAATAACGGGTGTAGGAGACGTCCCGGAGGACTTTATACCCGAAAAAATTATCCCAGGTAAGGACCGTTTGCTTATTCCCGGATTGAGCAACTGTCATACTCATGCTTACATGAGCCTTTTCCGGAATATAGCCGATGACCTGGCTTTTGATGACTGGCTTTTCGGAAATATTCTCCCTCTTGAGGACAGAATAACAAAAGAGGACGGGCTTTGGGGAAACCTGCTTGCCTGCATCGAAATGCTTCGTACGGGGACCACGGCATATATGGATATGGGAACTTTCACCTGTATTGCCCCGGAAGCCGCAAAAATGACCGGAATCAGGACTGTGGTTTCACGGGGTCTTGTCGGAGAAGGCAGAAATGAGGCCGGGCGTGTTCGTCTTGAGGCGGCAAGAGCTGAAATGGAAAGGTATGCCGATGAACCGCTGGTCAGTTTTGCCCTTGCGCCCCACGCCATATACACCTGTGACAGCGAATATCTGAAAATAGTTTCCGAAGAGGCCAAAAGACTGGGGGTTCCGATAAACATACATCTTTCCGAAAGCAAAAAAGAGTACGACGATTCTGTGGCTTCATTCGGAAAAACCCCGACGGCTTATCTGGACAGTCTGGGGCTGTTTGAAAACAAGACCATAGCCGCTCATTGCGTCTGGATGACAGATGAAGACTGCGATATCTTTGCCCGGAACGGAGTCTATGCGGTTCATGACCCGAAATCCAATTTTAAACTTGCAAACGGAATTTCTCCCTTCCTGAAAATGAAGGAAAGGGGAGTCCGTGTCTGTGTGGGTACCGACAGTGCCGCCTCGAATAATACTCTGAACATGTTTTCGGAGATGAATTTTATATCGCTGATTCACAAGGGTGTCAACGGCGACTGCCTCGCCGCATCTGCGACCCAGGTGCTGAAATGTGCCGTGGAGACCGGAGCTGAAGCCCTCGGTACGGGCGGAGGAAGGATAGAAGCCGGAAGGACGGCGGACCTTGTTGTCATGAATCTTGATTATCCTTCAATGCGTCCTGCGAACAATTATGTTTCTGCGCTTGCTTATTCCGCTTCCGGATACGAGGTGGAAACCGTAATTGTAAACGGAGATATCGTTCTCGAAAACGGAAAATGTACGAAGATAGACGAAGAAGAAGTATATTACAATGTTGAAAAGATAACGGAAAGGCTGAGAAACGGAAAATGAGCGAGATAAAAAATGAAGCCCTTTGGGAAAGCGGAAAAACCAAAATAGAGTGGGTGAAACGGAATATGCCGCTTCTCCGGGGAATAGAAAAGGATTTTTCCGCAACAAAACCCTTTGAAGGAATGAAGATCGCGCTTTCCGTTCATCTGGAGGCTAAGACCGCGTACCTGTGCAAGGTCCTTGCCGCCGGCGGCGCTGAAATGTTCATAACCGGATCCAATCCCCTATCTACGCAGGACGATATTGCCGCAGCTCTCGTGCATGACGGTCTGAATGTTTATGCCTGGCACGGGGTGACGGAGGAAGAGTATCGCCGCCACACCGGGAAAGTTATTGAAGCCGGACCGGATTTCATAATAGATGACGGCGGGGATCTTGTGCATCTGATCCATACTGAGTATCCCGAAAATCTTTCCCGCGTTATAGGCGGATGTGAGGAAACTACCACCGGCATAAACCGTCTTGTCGCCATGGAAAAAGCGGGAAAACTGACATTTCCCATGATGCTGGTCAACAATGCGCGCTGTAAGTTTCTGTTTGATAACCGTTACGGAACCGGGCAATCGGTATGGAATGGGATAAACAGGGCTACAAACCTGATCGTCGCCGGGAAAAATGTTGTTGTTGCGGGTTACGGCTGGTGTGGTAAGGGGGTTGCCATGCGTGCAAAGGGTTTGGGTGCCTCCGTCATAGTTACTGAGATTGATCCGGTGAAAGCCATGGAGGCTGTCATGGACGGATTCAAGGTTATGCCTATGCGTGAAGCTGCAAAGCTCGGGGATATATTTGTTACGGTTACGGGCTGTTGCAGTGTCATAGATGAATCTTCCTTATATAATATAAAGGACGGGGCTATACTCTGTAACGCCGGACACTTCGACGTTGAGGTAGATATGAAAACCCTGCGACGGATCTCCGTGTCATGCTATCAGGCAAGGGAAAATATTGTGGGATATGTATTGCCTAACGGCAAAACCGTATTTGTGATCGCAGAGGGACGACTTGTAAACCTTGCGGCAGGAGACGGACATCCTGCGGAGATAATGGACATGAGTTTCGCGATCCAGGCACTCAGTGCAAAATATCTTGTTGAGCATAAAAACGACGTTTCCGGGCATCTTATACCTGTTCCAGAGGAAATCGACCGGGATGTCGCAATGAGAAAACTTGCCGATTGGAACGTGAATATTGATGTTTTGACGGAAGAACAGCTCAAATATCTCAACGAGGAAAACATTTAGACACAAAACCCTCCCCGACGACAAACTTTCGCTATTTTCGATTCACAAAGTTGTTACAATAAAAAGTAAAAAAAGGTATTGACAAAAGCGGAGTGGTGTGATATAATATACAAGCTTCCGCAAGAGACCTGAACGAAAGCGAAGGTCTGGAGGGAGCGCAGAACCTTGAAAATTAAACAGCGAAACAAGAACCCTGTAACAATAACAATGAGAAGAAAACTCAGGTTTAAGGGGAGACCCTTGAACTGAAAAATTACGGAACGAACCAGATTTTAACTAAGTCTGGGGCGAACACTCATTAAGAGACGAAGAGTCTTCTGAGGAAGACTTAAATACTTAATAGAGAGTTTGATCCTGGCTCAGGATGAACGCTGGCGGCGTGCCTAACACATGC
>ERZ779889.417-NODE-417-length-54547-cov-4.727299_pt1 | contig 54547 bp, 78 predicted proteins | sample MGYA00511030_ERZ779889 | MGnify/ENA primary metagenome ERZ779889 (study PRJEB29588, sample SAMEA2160616) | human gut metagenome | biome: human gut; feature: human-associated habitat; material: faeces | place: Denmark | collected 2008/2010 ... | reverse complement strand
GGTATGCTATATGTTTCGTAGAATTTCTTAACTGTCGATGAAATGCCAGCGCACGCTCATGATGCTAATGCCGACACCAACGGCAACCATTCTCACACTTTTAGCATTTATGAGGACGAATCTTGGGGAGGACCGGGAGCTGCCGCCGGCGGCAGCTCGGTACTTGGGGCGCCAACCACGTCAATTTCAGGCGGGCATGTTCATAATATAACCGTCAGCAAAACCGGCAACAGTCAACCATTTACCATGTTGCCTCCGTATATTCCTGTTTACATTTGGAAAAGGCTCAGCTAACACGTTTCCAAATATAACAAACGAAGTATGGTTGGATAATGTTGTGAGCCATTCCTCTGCCCGTTGAATTTGTTGATGTAGATGTGCTAAAACTTGCATTTATTTTTAATGTTGTATTACTACCAGAAGTTGAACCACGACCATTATTCCCGAGCGAAGTATCGCATGAAAAAACGCCAGTGCAAGTATTTTGATAGTCGGCAGACAGTCTTGCCTTGCCTGTAATGCCACTCGTAGAGCTTGCTGCATCGTGGTTATGCTGTGGCATCTCATCGACAGAGCGTTATGAAACGCGCTTCCAAATATAGGCAGACAAAAAAGGTGGAATATTATTATGGGGTTTAGTAGAGCCTTTGCTGCCGATAGTTCCACCGGTAGAAGCGGATGTTTGAGCATTTCGGTAACGATTCATACCATCGCCACCACCGTCTGTATGGTCGCCTGTCCAAACCCAACCAGACCAACCGTTTGCTGGCACAGTAGCACTGCTTGCCGCTCCGCTACTACTTTGGTAAGCTACCTCTGCAAGTTGTGAATATTTCAGAGTATTTGCGGCAAAATCATGGCTATGCGCAGGCATCTCATCGACAGCAACGGTTATGCTGTTCTACGCCAACAATAGACTGTGTAAAACGGTTGAATTATATTATGCGAAGAACCATTGCCAGTATTATTTGTGGTTATGCTTGGCGTTATCGAGCCATTTAAGGTCAGCCGCAACTGAGACCAACCGCCGCCACCCGAAAGTATGCCATGACCTTGGTTTGCAACCGAAAAAACACCACTGGCGCTTGGACTATCTGAGCCAATAAAATTTCCCACTGTGCCATAGACAGATGATGTGCCTGCCGCACTATCATGCTTATGTATAGGCATCTCATCGACAGTTATGCCGACCTACGCCACATATAACAAACATAAAATGGCTGAATAATTGCAAAAGATTTTCCGCTGCCTTTATTTGATGTTGATACAGTATGGGTATGACTGTGATTAAATGATAGGTTGCCTCTATTAGCTCCGCTGACCCCATTGCCGTACCCTTCACTACCAGCAACGGCTTTAAAACAGCCAGTACCTTTATTGCCGGAAATCCAAAGCAGTGTATTGTTGGCACTGCCGGTTATAGTTGTTGATGCTGCCGCACTATCATGCTTATGTATAGGCATCTCATCGACAGTTAAGAAATTCTACGAAACATATAGCATACCAAGTAAGGCGGCATATTATTATGTTTTGCGCTTTTGCCTGTATTGTTAATGGTAATCGAATGATTGTGAGAATTGGTTTCCGTAGCAACACTATCAAGTGTTGAAAATCTTCTGTTCCAATATCCTATATTGCTTGATGTAGCATCTGCTTGTCCGTCAGGCCAGCCGTGCATATTAACGCTAATGTTATGGTTGTGAGAGGTTGCTGTGCTTGATGCGGTATGTGTGTGAACCGGCATTTCATCGACAGTGAGAGTATGTGTAGCCTCGCCACCGGTTTCTCCTGCCTTATAAGTAGTACCCCAATCACTTTCGCCTTCCGGAATAAGTACACGTCCAGCGGGCATTTTCTCCCATGTTCCACCAAACAAACTGCCGGGGTCTGTTGCATTAACGCTCATATAAATAGAACCTACCGGATAAATCATATCCAATAGGTCGAGTTTTGTGAGCTTAGGCACCTCCGCCCATTCTCCATTACCTTTTAAAAATTTTTCACGGTCATTTATACCCGGCGCTTTTACTAATCCAGCCTCGCCTGCCGTGCTTGTAGTTGCACCTACATACACAGGAACGCTCTTTAAATACGTTGTATTAATTGGTTTCCCGTCACCGTCCAAAACCGCTTTGTTAGCTTTTGGTACAGTAATCTCGCTGCCATTATAGTCATAAAGCAGTTTCCATGTAGCAAGGTCTTCTTCTAATCGGTAAACCTTCTTTTGGTCTTTTCTGGCGCATAACATGCCTTCAAAAAGGTTATTCGTCGGAAATGCAGTGCCGGCAAAATCGGTGATAATACATTCCATATTATCATTAATGGTCTGCCTATCTTCGCTAATCAAACCAGTAGGCAGCAAGGGGTTATATGTTTGCATTTTGTCACCTCACAAAAAATTTTATTAAAATGGTTCTATTGGGGAAATGCCTGCATAACTATTGGGGAAATGCCATCACATACTCATACAAGAGGCACCATGAACATTACAGGCGTTTTAAACTATGAGCCCAACATAATGACAAATGTTAGAACAGAGGAAGACGTGGTGTTTTCCAATCCGTCTGGAGCCTTTGGCATTACAAAATCTACTTGGGTGCAATCAAACGGGGCAAGCAATAGTGCGCCAGAATGGTATCACGACAGTGCTATTACCTTCGACGCAAGCAAGAGCTGGAGTGGCGAAACATCTTCTGTCGGTAACAGTTCTGCTCACAATAATATTCCTCCGTATTTAGCTGTATATTTGTTTAAAAGAACAGCTTGATAGCTATTGGGGAAGTGCCAAGTCACAATCACACTCGTGGCACAATGGAAATCACAGGCGAAATATGGCAGGATTATGCGAAAGGTCAGCTTGGGGGCATTCATGGTTCACAAACATCTTATACAGGCGCCTTTTATTTTGGCAGCAAATCTGTGGCTGCAAGTTGCACATGGAGTTCATACGGAGATGCTAAATCTATTGCTTTTAAAGCATCTAAATCGTGGACCGGGTCTACTTCATCGTCAGGCGGTTCTGGTTCGCATAATAATTTGCAGCCATATTTAAGCGTATTTATGTTCAAACGAATAGCTTAAAACTATTGGGGAAATGCCTGCACACACTCATAGTGGTACTGCCATTAGTAACGGCTCCCATAATCACGGAACGGCTTGGGGTGAAAATGGTGTTACTGGTAGTCACGGAAGATATGGGACAGCCTCAAACATATCTGGTTCAAATAACGGTTCTGATAATGATAACTGGGAATTTGCTACAACAACCAACGGTGCACATACACATTCTTTGTCTATAAACACGACTGGCACCGGCGCTGCTCACAACAACATACAGCCCTATATAGCCGTTTTCCTGTGGAAGCGAATCAGTTAGCTCTACGCCACATAAAAACGCTTAGGAAAGGCTGCATAAGGCTATGAGCATCGTTGCCGCCAACACTTGATGTTTCTCCGGTCCAAGAATTAGCGGCATTAAAATCAATGCGCCCTCTATCATAGCTGCCAGAAGTTGACATCAAGGTTTTACCAGTACCAATAGAAGTTTTGTTAAAACAACCGCTTACTTGTGTAAAAGAAAGGTCGTTACCAAGACCTGCGTTATTGCCTGAACCATCGGCAAACCAACCGGTTATGTTCATAGTTCCTTTGGTATGCGTGTGCGCAGGGACTTCCCCAATAGTTATGCAGGCATTTCCCCAATAGCTCTACCCAACACGTTTAAAGATGTAAACAGATAAGTACGGCGGCAAGTTATTATGTGAATTTCCTTCGCCGACTGAACTGGTTTCGCCAGTCCAAGTTCTACTTGCGTCAAAAGAGAACCCGTTGCCTCTCGAACCACTCCAGCTTCCATCTCCAATATGGCTGCCGCCTACATGTGCATCAACAAACGCTCCTGAGGCGGTTGTGCCAGCACCCCAATAATAATTAATGTCTTGCGACGTAACTGAACCAGTAATATTCATTGAGCCGCGAGTATGGGAGTGAACAGGCATTTCCCCAATAGTGAGAGTATGCGTTGCTTCGCCGCCGGTACTTCCGGCGGCATAAGTAGTTCCCCAATCACTTTTACCTTGTGCTAAAAGTACACGTCCGGCGGGCAACGCTTCCCACGTTCCGCCGAAAAGTGTGCCCGGATTTGTCGAAACAGTGGAAGCATAAATACTGCCAACCGGGTACATTTTAAGCATCAAAGCAGATATTACATCATCAGTTAATCCTGCTGCCTTTTCCGCATTTACTGCACTATTGGCCTTAGTCGCATTCTCCGCATTGGTTGCATTGTCAGCTTTAGTAGCATTATCTGCCGTTTTAGCATGGTCTGCTTCGTCAGCATGAGGGACAGTATCTAATGTTTCCGGAACCCACGTTGCAAGGTCGCCTTGCAACCGATACAACTTTTTCTCATCAGTTCGGTAGCAGGTCATAAACGGAAACAGATTTTCCGTTGGAAAAGCAGCCCCAGCAAAATCGCTCGCTATTGTTTCTAAAGAATCATTTATAACAGCCGGTGCATTAGCCACCAGAGTATCATCAGATAATAAACCAAATTTTTGCATTTTCTCACCTCTTAATATCCAGTGGCCTGCCAAGTAATAAGGCCTGTTACAAGCTGCCCTGCATCATTCACAAGCTGCACCTCAAAACCAGTATTATCCATGCTTGTAATATACGGCGTCACTACGCCATCACCAGTATTACCACCACGAAGATTTACATTTACTTCCGGTACAATATAAAACTTCTTGGAGAAATTAATCCTTGTAGGCGCAGAAGTATCAGTTATGTTTGATGTACCTCTATCCTGTGTATCAGGAATGTCAACGTGCATAACCACATTACTTACCGAAGGCTTAGTCTGCGCTGCAATAGCATTTATTACAATGCGTACCAAGGCATCCTGATATTCATATTCTCCGACCTTAAAATCCATAAACGGCGTATACCCCGGCGCAGTCTGTGTTGCATCATTAAATTCATCAAGGCTTATGTCGCCTTCTGTAATCGCAATGTTGCTTATAACACCACCGCACGCTTCCAAAAAGGCATCATACAGCGCAATATTATCCTGCTTTAATAAATCCACAGCCTTTACTATTTCATCGTTTAGAGCAGCATTTTCTTTGAAAATACGTTGGAACAAAGCAGTCCGATTGTGTTCATCAATAACGCCGACAGCTTCTGCCTTTGCAACAGCAATGCTTTTTTGTGGCACAACTTCATTGGCATCAACTTGCTCGAAGAACCACTTTTTAAGCTTTCTGCTGTTATCATCAGTAAAGCCTGCGTATTCTTTTAAATCCACCGTAAATTTAGCTGTGCGTGTAAGGTTATCCAAAACACTCAATATTTCAGATGGCACTTTACGCATATTACGCAACACTTTTCGTTCTGCAACTCCAAAACTTTCGTTAAATCCTCTCGTTAATAATTTTTCTGGAATATCGCTTGTTCCAATATTCTCAGCAAAATTGAGCTTAAAGAGAATATAATCCCAATATGTTTCAGTAAAATGTGTTATTTCATTAACTTGCTTGTAGGTTGCTCTTGTGTGCTGTTCGGCAAATGTCGCTTTTTCTTTGCGTTTTAATTTAATTGTTTTAATGATTGCATCAATAACAGCAGCAGCTTCTGTCACGTCAATGGTGAACATCGTCATTCCAGCCATTTCCCATGTTTTAGTGAACTGCTCCCATGTTAAAGGGCAATTTTGCCACGAATAGTTTTGCAAATCATAACTTCTGAAAGTGTTATCATAGGCGCTGAACGGCTGCGTTAAATCACCTAATTTAAGTGTGCCGTTATTAAAATCTAAATTGTTTGTAATCTGTACGCCCATGTCATATCACCTATCAGCTTAAAGTAAACTGGAAGTTAAGTGTTACTGTATCATCAACCGCTTTGTTAACCACAGCAAAAGTAACACGGTCAATAAAAGTGCCTCCGCTTGCTGCGTTACAAACGCCAGCTTCGGTAATTGCACCGGTAGCTTCGCCGGGATTAAAAGTAGTAGTAAAGGTAAAAATTTTAGTTCCCGCTGTGTGCTGATAATTTGCTGCTTTGCGCGCAAGTTCAGTAACAAGCGCAGTCTGCGTTGCAGCAACCGCGGTAGTACCTGTACCTACTGCAATATGGCTCATAACATTCGGGCGAGAAGCAGATTTGCCAATGGCATCGGCAATAAAATCAAAACCTGCATTAAGAATAAGGTTATCTTTACGGCGAACTTCCACGCTTCCATCTGCTTTACGGTGGGTAATTACCAATGCACCTTTAATATGAGCAAACTCTTTTACTCCGTTTTTGTTTTCGTCCATTTTTTTCACCTCATAAAAAATAGCCGGCGTTTACCGGCTTAAAGAATTACAGGATATGCTGCCACCTTATCTAAAATGCCAAGTGGTTCAGCTTCAACCTGCATATATTCTGTTTGACTTTTATTTAAGTAATTTACATACAAGCACCTTTTATCAGTACCTTGACTAATGCCAAAAGTTAAATAAGCCATGCCGTTAAACTGTATTTCCATTGGAACATATAACTCTACTCCATCACTGGCAAACAGGTAAAAACTTTTCAAGCGTTTATCATATCCAAGTGACAGCCACGCTCCGGTTTCGTTATAAAGGGTAACAAACCTTGTATCTTTTAACTCATCAGTTAACTTTATAAAAAATATTAAATTAAATGTCCGCTGCATTTTTCCAGCATCATAACTTAGCCTTGTAAGCGGCCCGACATAAAGGCCCTTAGCCCAGCGCCCTTGTCTGAAATCGTCAGCGTGCTGCGCTTCTGTCGGGTTTTCTTCATCCTCGGTTAAAAGGTCGCCGTCAAGTTGGGCATAAAACAGGTTATCCGTACCAACGCCTTTATAATAAGCAATTTCCTGTCGTATGTTGGCGCTGTCCACGTCTCCCAAAACACCGGCCCAGTAAATATTAGCATCCTGCCAAGCTACTGTATAATCTTCCCATGTCCAAGCGTTATTATCTGTTACGCTAAAAGCATTATATTCCAGCCAGTTACGCGCCTTATACTCTTGGTCAAGTTCAACATTAAAAATATACTCGCCATAAGTAGCATCAGCTTCCAGTGTAACACCTGATAATACCGGGTCATAATATACATTGAGCTTGCTGCCGCTATATGCAGTGTCGGCTTGGTCAAATTCCAAAATGATATTACGGCTAATGTCGGTTTCCGTTGTCATAAACTGGTATGCTGCATTCTTGCTGTAATTGCCATGTTCATCATAGGCTTTTACCATTAGATAATAGTCGCCGCGATTAGGGTACAAACGGCGGTTTTTATCATTGGTTGCCGTTCTAAAAAGCTCTGTGCCACGTTCCCAGCTTAACTCACTGCACACTTTTACAACATACTTCACGTTGTAAATGTTTATCGGGTCCCAGTAAAAGTCAAGTTCAGGCCCGTTGCGCTCTACCAGCAAGCCGGTTACATCAGGCAACACCAAATACAGTATGCCCTGCTCACCTTCGCCGAACTGGTCGAAAAACGACACCTTAATCTGCTCAACGCCCTTAATATCATCACTGATAATATATACATTGTCATAGGCGGTATACCGCTTATTATCAATATAAACGTAAGCACCAATGCAGTTGTTCGGAATTTCCGAAAAAGTAACCATTGTGCCATCGGCAGTATTGTTAATGGAAATATTTGTAGGTGCATCCGGGCGAGGTTTGTTGTACAAAATTTCTGCCGGATTACTGTATAATCCCTCTTTATTAAAAGCGAACAGATAAACATGCCCTACGAATGTTACAGGCATTGCTGTACTGTAATTATTTACAGTTCTTTCCAGTAAGCCAACTTCTTCGCCAACATAAACATCGGTACGCAGTTCATAAAAAGCAAGGCTTCCTATATCTCGGATATGGTCCCAAGTAAACTCGCCACCGGTTCTTGTAAATGTCAAAGTAAAATTGCGCGGTGTTTGAACAGCGCCATCGGCCTCATCAGCTATGTCCTCTTGCGTAAAACCATTGGCAAGGTTTACCTGTTTGGTGCTTTCTGCCAAATAATCTTTCAGCAGACTCATAACATGTCTGCCATCGCCCTGTATTACCGCAGGCAAATCAGGCACTTTTAAAGCGGTTGCTTTTTCTTCTGTTGTTTCTGTTTCTTCTGCAAAAGTAGAAGTATCTCTTTCGCTCATCGGCTCTCACCAACTTATCAGGTCATACTCATAGCACCGGCAATGGCATTTTGCAAATCAGTTAATAAATTTGTGTCTTGCGTAATTTCGTACTCGTTTTCATTTAAAGCAAGCATGATAGCATACCGCACTACTATTTCATTTATTCCATCATGGTCATACGGCAGCTCGTCTTGAGCGTTTTCCAGCAATTTGGGTGTAGCAAAATACCTAAAGCGTACAAACTCGCTGTCATCGACAATTTCTGCTTTACCGGCTGTCATGCGCAGTGGATAAGTTCCGGCTGCCTGAACATAGTTTTTCGGCAGGGTATCGCCGTCATGTACAACAACTTCCTCAACCAACGCCGGATAGCATGCCTGAATTAATAGCGCTGATATGCGCTGTAAGCTGTTATTAATAAACTCTATGCAGCGTTCATCACTGTATTCGTCGGAAATATCATGTCCTGCTGCCCTAATCCGCCGGATAGCCTGTTCTACGGAAATCATTAGCTTACCACCTCCGGTCGATTTTAAATGGCATTCTGACATGTGCATTTCTGAAACGCCTACGCGGTACAAGCTGTGCCACAGCATCATTTACAGCCTGCATCATAACATCGGTCGATGCGTTATTATTCAGAATCATAGAAGTGATTTTAGCCATGCTGTCTTTAAAAATAAACGGCAGCTCAATGACATCTTCTTCATCCTTTACCTCGGACAGCGCGGCCTTATAAACCATTTTAAAACCTCGCGTACCGCTGTAAATTCGGTTTCCGACTACCTTGTACTGCCAAGGCATCGGAGTTCTGATACTCTCTACCGGCGACATAATGCGCCCATCAATCAGCGCCATTACGGACACCAGCGAGATAAAATCTTCCGGCAGTTCCAAGCCTTCATCTTTAAAGTTGTACAAAGGCTGTTTGTCTTCGTCCGGCAATTCCTCGTTGGCTGCCGCAATTTCAGCGTTCATATCTTCTTCAACATAGGTTGCGGTTTTTTCAAGAAAATCGCTTGACTGCATTGCGAAAGAATTGTTGATGTAACGAATGCACTCATTTACAGCCATTTTGATGTCATAATCGCTAAACCTTATCTCGTTGTTGTCCTTTTCTTTAAAGCGAATAAGCCGCCTTAATTCCTTATAGGTAATCATAAAAATCAATCCTTTTTACTGGAAGAACCATTCCAGTATTTTCTCGGAGTAACAATCCCGAACTCACGGTGTACCTCAAAGAACTTGCGCACGTTTTTGGTGTATTCCCCCATATCACCTGCACGGCGCGCTCTTTTTGCGGTAATTAGCCAAGGGTCACACATCCACATTTCCGGCGGAATGTAGCCCATAAGGCGCATTTCACCACTTCCGCTACCTACCCTTCCTCCGCCGTTTTCAGTGGCTTCGCGGGCTAATTGCTGTGCAATGCTGGTATCAAAAGTATTATATAGATGCACCGTTCCTTTTCGGTCTTTATCGACAACCATCTGTTGTGCAATAAGCATATTTATCCCCCAATTCAATGCCAAAAATTAAAGCCCCCGATTTTTTCGGGGGCTTGTTTTATTTGATTAGCGTTTAACGTTAACCAAAGAGCCGCTCGCTTTGGGCTGAGTGCCTTTAAGGCCCATAGTAGATTCAATGAAGAACTCTTTGTAGGAGCCTTTGGTTGCAACGCCCGGAACTTCGTGGGTGCGGTCAAACCATTTGAGGTCCCAATACTGCATATCCATGAAGTCTACGCGGTTGTCCGGGTAGAGTCTGTGAGATTTTGCAGTAATTACACCGAAGTCAGTTTCGAGAGTATCAGCCACAAGGTCCAGTTTGCGCTCTTTGCCCATGCCACGGTTAATCTGGGTGGAAGCGGTTACGATGCTGCTGAAACGGCGTTTTTTAGCCGGGGACATAACTGCAAGGGTCGGGTTGCCGCCGCGGTTAAAGCACATCTGCATTACGTTGTTAATGTCATCCAGTGTAAAGTCGGCAGTGCCGCCCATATCAAGGACATTATTTTTAACAACTGCAAGGCCAGTGCCTGCATCGGTCGGTTTAACCTGATTTGCGGTTACGCCTTCCACAGCATCCTTCATGGTGTCATAAATTGTAAATTTAGTGTCCGGAGTGGTTTCATCCAAACGAACATAATAAATAGTGTTTGCTTTCAAACCAGCCGGCATTTTGGTTGCAGTCAGGTAAACAAAGTCACCGGTCTGCAAGCCGTGTTTTGCGGTAGTGGTTACTACGCCGCCGGTAGTTTCTACGGTTGCTTCCAAGGTCTGTACTTTCATAAAGTACGGTACACCGCCGGTCATTGCCGCAGTGCTGCCGCTCTCGCCGCGCGCAATGTCATTGTTTACAAGTGCGTATTCAATGTCGGATGCGTGGCCGAGAAACGCATTGTGATACTGGCGAGTAAACTCATCCTGCGGCTCATAGATTTTTTTAACTTTAATCTGAGCGTTAGTTACATAACCGCCGTTTACAAAGCGCTGGCAGTAGTTGTTAGCCATTTCAAGGCTACCTACCGGTTGGGAAACATAGTCCTCTTTTTCAAGGTGCGCATTTACCTGCGGCGGGCGAAGGCCCTCGGTAGTCCAGCTAAAATCAAGTGCTACCGCATCAGCGTCCTCGGAAAATTCGGACAGGAAAAAAGTTTTGTCGGGGTCAATATTCGTGATAATGCTCGAATAGTCCTCGGCATGGCCGATTGCTTCTAAAGTATGAGACTGAGAAGAAGACGGCCCAAAATCTCTTTTAACATCTGCTGGCATTTTTTCACCTCTGTAAAAAATAAAAATTTATAATAAAAACCTCTTTATGCTCTGGGGGTAAGCATTAGCGGCTTTTATTCGTTCGCATAAAATTAGCAATCCATTGGCGTTTTTCACGAACGCTGCCATTACGCAGCGCCGAGTAGTCAATTACCTGCTGTCGCGGAAGTTCTGCGCCTTCACCCGGTTTTTCAACCACAGGCGGTTTAGCCGCAGGTTTTGGTGTGCTGGATAAATTGTTACGTTTGGCATAATACTCTTTGCGTGTTGCTTCATAGTATTCGCGCATTGTAACCGCTTGCTGCTCGGTAATTGTGCCATTACGCAGGGCAACAATGGCATCTTCAACCTTACGCCCTTCTGCGTATGGTAAAGTTTTGTAGCGTTCCTGCATCATCACATCAATGGCATTAAAATGCGGTTCTTTGGTTTTGGCATCAGCCACAAAGTCCACAATATCTTTATAAATAGCCTGCTGCGCCGTGCGTGCTGCATTTTCAGCGTTGGCGCGGCTTTGGATGTCCATAATTAGCTGTTGGCGATGCCATTCCGCCGCTGCTTTAATTTCATTTTGTTTAGCAGTGTTATCGCCAAACTGTATATTTTCATAATCTTCCTTGGAAATGCCAAGGTCTTTCAAAGCTCTTTCCAACGCATCGGCATTTAGTTTTGTATAAAACTCCTGCATCGCTTTGGCACGTTCTTCCGGTGTAAGCTGTTTTTGCACCTGCTCACGCTGGCGTGCTTCTTCTGCCTGCCGGGCTTTATATGCCTCAACAGCCTGATTAATTTTAAATTCGGTATACTGCTTCTGAAATTCAGCCGGCACACGGCGTTCATCAATATCGCCTGCTGCCAATGCCGCCGAAAATTCATTCAAATCATACGGTTCTGGCACAGCACCAAGTTCACCGGCAACTTTGTCGATAAGTTCAGCGGTCGGGCTGTTTTCCGGCTCTTTTTCCTCCACTTTTTCTGGCACAGGTTCCTGTGCAGGTTCCTGCGCTGCATCAACCTTTTTAACTGTTCGTTTGCCAGTAACCGGGTCTTTTTCAATTACAAATCGTTTGCCGTCGCCGCTATCAGCGCTGGCAACAATATTACTCTCTGTGGCTGAACCCTGTGGCTGCGCATTTGATGTTTCCGTTCCCTGCGCTGTCGATTCTGCGGCAGGTGGCGTGCTTGCGGCAGGTGCTGGTTCAGCCGCAGGCGCTGGTGCAGGCTGTGTTGCCATACCTGCGCTTACTGCTGCTTCTCCATCCATCTGTTATTCCTCCTTATTAAGCTCTTGCTTTAGTTTGTTGTAGTCCTGCTCTTTGCGCTTACCAGTCATGGCAGCGTTTTTCAGCATTTCACAAAACCGGCTGGTAATGCGGTAGTATGTTTGCAGTTCCTGCAAATTGCTGCCCGGCTTAACCATTTCCGCCAGCACCTCTTTTTCTACCTCGCTACGCAGTACCTCTGCGTATTTAAGCACTGCCTCGGCATCCCTGCCGTCAACTACAAGGTCGTGCAGCACTTCCAGCCTTTCGGATTTATTGGCATAAAGACGTTTCTGCCAAAGCTCACTTCTTTGTTTAATCACTGTTTCTCAGCACCTCCGCCTCAGCAATAGCCTTTTCGGTAGTAGTAATGCCAAACTGCTGTTTCAAGTATTCCACTTGCGCATCAGGCGGCAAATCTTCGTAATTGATAGTCATACGCGGAATTGAATACCTTGCAATAGAAAGCTGTAAGGAATTTTGCAACGCCTGTGCCTGAGCCTGTGCCGCTGCCTGCTGAGCAGCTCGTGCAGCCGCCTGCGCTTCCGGGCTTTCCGGGTCGATAAGATACTGCCCAACATCGCGCAAACCTAATGCTTCCAAAAGTTTTACCACAAGGTTATACCAGCTCTTGGCATTCACTATGCCCTGATTTGCCAATACAGGATAAATTTGATTCAGAGCAACCATTAGATACTGTATCTGTGCTTCCTTAGTGCCTGCGCCCTGCCCAACATTAACAATCAAGTCGTAGTCAATATCAAGTTCATCGCGGCGGATGCGCACAGTTTCGTTGGTCAAGCGTATAATCTGTTCTTCTTCAAGATATTTTTGGTTTAAAAGTATCAAGAATTTATAAATCGGGATAAAAAACTTTTCAGCGATGCTGCGGGCAATCATCTTGTTACGTTTCTCGCTTGCCCCTAAAATCGCCGTAACCCCAGTTGCTGTTTTATTTAACGAGTTACTGTCAAGCCCCTGATTGTACCTTGTAGAGCCGCTCTGAGCCTCAATTTCCGTCTGTGCGTAATTTACAAGCTCCATAGAGATGCTCGACAGCGGCAAGGAAGGCGGTACAAATACCGCAGATTCCGGAGTGCCCATTGTCGGTATGAGTTCTTCATTGTTCATCAACGCATCCATGTCAACCTTAGTTTGGTCAACAAAGTAGCGCGGTGAATTGTTTTTAGCGACATTGACAATAATCTGACGAACAAGAGCAGTCTTTAAATCCTGCTGCTGCTCCAAGCAGTCGCCGATACTTTCGCGGCAAAATACTGCATTTGGGTCATAAACAGCAGAGCAAATAAAAAACGGCGGAAACTCGAAATCATTTTCTACCACACGGACAAGATTGTTGCCAATCGCATGCACAATCAAGTTTTCGTAAATTCCGTCATTGTTATAATCAACCTGCAAATATGCCTCGTACAGTTCCACTTTTTTGGATGCGTTATCAGAGTCGCTGGGCATTTTGGTTGGTTCGGTGCGGTCAGGGTCATTGCGCCTGTCCATCAGGGTTGCCATTGTGTTGCCCTGCCCATATTCTTCCAGCGCCTTGTCAATATCCTTGTAGATGCCATCACGTTCACGGCGTTTCAGGTAATCACCTGTAACAACCTTGCGGTGTGCTACAAATTTGCAATCCTGAATATTCGGCGCATCCGGAGTGTAACGCAGCTCTGAGGATGGTATCTGCTCTACAATAGGATGATTTGCCTTAACGATAATTTCTTCGTATACAACTTTTATAAGGTCCGGAGCATCTTCAATATCTTCAACCTTGGTAATTTCTATTTTGTTTCTTGCAACGGATTCAACAAGCGCAATAACGGCGTTCGTGTCATTGGCTATGTCAATCATAACCTCCATCGGGCGACGTTCTTCTTCTCGTTTCCACCAAACCTTGGCTATGCCAAAGTTCTCTGCAAGAGCCGTTTTTAGTTCTCCAAGGCAAAACTGATAATAAGAATTTTTCTTTTCCAGTTGATACTTTACAAGCTGCTGAATTTTATTAGCTGAGTTATCGTCTTCTACATTAACGCCCTTTACTGAAAGTGGGTCATCGCTGCCGGTAAACGCTTCCATCAAGCCAGCTAAAATCCAGTCGCAACTGGTTTTAATATCTTTGCTACACCAACGGCTCATCTCACTCAGCCCCGGAAACACATGGTCATAATGTTCGGGCGTGGCGTTATATACGTCTCGGCGGCGCAAAATAATTGGTTCAATAACACTGGTATAGTGTTTATCGGCAATTTCGCGGCAATCTATAAAAGATTTTCTTATTTTTTCTTTTTGTTCTTTTGTTAAAGTGTCCAGACTCAGCGGTTTTTCCTTTGTTTCCGCCTGCATTTGCAGCAGTTTTACCGGGTCGACCATAGGTTTAGCCATTTGCTCAGGTAAGCTGCCGCCCAACATTGTGCCCACAGCTTGCTGGTCTATACCAAAATCGGGGCTTGTAGCCTGATAGCTGCTGCGTGCCACAGCGCTACGAGCATTTTGCCCAATAACATCATTGCGGGCGCGAGCAGCTTCTAATGTATTGTTAATATCGGGCATCTAAACACTCCCTTAAAACCATTCCGCAATCACTACGCTGCCGCCACAAGCATAAACTTGGTCGTAGTTAGTGGTCATTACCGGTATGGTCATTTTTTCGCCTGCCGCAAGCGGGATGCCGTTATCTGCTGTAACGTCAGAGCCGCCAATATACACAGTGGCATCGCCTTTATTGGCAACAGTAAGCGTGTGACGGCTGTTTTCTTTACAGCTTGCAACCGCTTCGCCAGCAAGCAAAGTCGCGCCGCCGCTTGCATCAATAACGGCGGTTCTTACGCGGCTTACAGGTGCATTAAATTCCATTAGGGATTCCTCCTTTACAAAGCTCCATAACGCCTTATTGCACCTTTTTTGCGTGCCCTGCGGTACAGCATATTGCGGCTGATATTTACCGGGTAGGCAAAAGTCAGGCAAAAAGCGTCGGCAATATCCGGGCTACGCCCGGTTTTATCTTTCATAGACTCTTTGGATTCGAGTTTGATACGGTTCAGGCTGTCATAAGTGTATTCCGGCGTACAAAGTTCTGTACGCAATTCCGGCATATACGGTAAGCAGCCGCCTTGCCCGAGCCACTCACGCGCTCCATCCCACATTTCAGCCCTTTTATTCATATACCTTGTATCTTGCAAAGCCTTCCCGCCGAACGGCACCTCAACAACTTTGTCGTTGTAACCAAGCTGGCGCAGGCGGTCGATAACACCTTCACCGCGGCCACTGTCGATAAACACTGTATCAGGGCCCCATTCGTCAATGGCCTGTGCAACAATGCCGGCAAAAGTCATATTGTCAATTTCTTTGATAATCTGCGGTTCAAAAGCCATAAGCCCCTGCCTGCGGAAAATAACGCAGGAGTCGTCACCGTAGCGCGCAACGTCCACGCCCATAATTTTGGGCATTCCTTTGTAATCTTCTTCGGTCAGCTCTCGTTCCATCGCCTTATTGACAACATCAAGCGTTATAAGGCGGTTATAAGCATTAGCTGCAAAGTCACAGTAAAGCTCCTGCCTTATCTCACTTTCCGTCATCTCGCGCTTCATGTCCGCAAGTTCCTGCGGCGGAATAATACCGGTATCGTCTACTGTATAAAGGCAGGCAAACCAGTCATCTCTTTTCAGTGCCAACAGGTACATATCATAAAACTGGTTCTGCCCCTTCGGCGTGCCAATAAACACGGCCCAACCTCTGCGGTCAGATAGCGCCGGGCGTATAACTTCGCCCCAAAGTTCTTTCTTTATCTGCGCATATTCGTCGATAACAACGCCGTCCCAGTAAGTGCCACGAAGGCCGTCCGGGCGGTCAGCGCCGATAATGTATATCCTTGCGCCTCTCGCATTTTGTTGGAAGCTCGGAAGTTCCACATAAAGCTCCGATTCGTTTACTTTTCGGTCAGGAATTACTGCCGTGTAATATTTCAAATACTCCCAAGCAATCATTTTCGCTTGTTTCAAAAACGGAGCCACATACGCATAGTTCGGCGAGCGGAATTTAGTGTTTGTCAAAGCCTTTTTGATTATATGATTTATCGTGCCCACAGATTTGCCGAAACGACGATGAGCAACAATTACCGAAAACCGGTATTGCTCCAAGGCCGGGTGCAATATCTTTCCCCAAAACGGACGCGGCGTATAGGGAATTTCTATAACAGAACGGGCATCACTCACTGTCATTTATGGGACCCTCCAAATTGCCCTCCCCCGGTAGTAGTGCCCCCTTGTTTATGGGTTCAATTTGCGGATGTTCTACGGCACTTACGTCGATAACGTCCTTCGCCTTCTCAGACCACGCAAACACCAGCGGATTGTTGTTGTTGCCAGTAAGCTGCTGCTTTGATACTTCTTCCCAGCCGCCGTTGTTTTTCAGCGAGAAGATAACGCCGCTGGGGTTCTTTGTCGTAACCAGCACTTTTTCCAAGTAGTCCTCCAAGCGAAGTCTCGCGTCGTTAATGACCTGCTCATAGGCCTCATCGCGCTGGTTTTTGTAATTTAAAAGCTCCGAGCGGCTCGAAAAGCCAAGATACCTTGCCAGTCCGGCAAACGTGGGTGGCTCTATCACAAAAAGCCTCTCTACGCCCAGTCGTTTGTCCATCTTCTTGACAAAGCACTGCTCGAAGTATTCTTCTACCTTGTCGGCCATAGACTGCGGTGTCGGGTAAATTGACACCGTGCCATAACCGCCAAAGGGATTGTTCGGTGCTGCCAATTACACCAACCTCCTTTCAGCCAATGGTGCATGACGATAAAGGCTTCTGTTGGCAAGAGGAGGGAACTTGCCTCGTCAGAAGTCCCTTTCGCCATGCTCAAAATTAAGAAAAACATCTGCGGTTGTCCATTGCCGTCGATGTTATCTGTGCAATAAAAAAAGACTTATCGCTTAACACGGTAAGTCTTTTTGTTCTCTTGTCGATGTAGACTCTCTTGAAACGTCTCAAATCACCGTTCTATGTGTGAAGCCATCAAAAAGAGCGTTTGTTTTGAACTGGCTATGTATGGGGTGTTGGATAAACCCCCACACGCGGTTAGGTACTTATGGATTGATGGGGGTACACCCCCTACCCCACCCTTTTGTACGTGAGTTGTACTAACGATAAGTAGAGAGTACCACAAGCCCAAAGTTTATACCATATATACCATTAACGATAGCGTTACCTTACCGTGTAGTAAGTTAGTAACTTACTACACTTAAACAGATTAACCTTTAATATCAAGGCATAAACCAATAAAGCAAGGCTATCTTTTACCGTATAACCACGGCATTTGAAAGCCTTGCTTTACTATAACCATTTTACCACGCTTTTTTATACCTTATTCGCCGAATAAGCAAAAGAAAAAAGAAAAAATAAAAACATTTTACATCATATAAATGTAACCAATTTGTGAAACAACTATTCAATATTTGCGTTGCTACATACACTTACCCGAATTTACAAATACTATTTGAACCGTATTACAATATAGACAAGGAAAGCAAACAAAAAGCTAACCGAACAAAAACAAAACAACAATTAAATAAAGCGAGGTGCTTAAAAATGTTGACTGTACGAGATATTACAGAAGCATTAAAAGGTAGCCGAAAGGTACAAGCCGACTTTACCGACCACGGTAAAAAAGCCCGCAAAACACGGAACACGCTTACTGTTAAGGTGCAACCTGCTAAAAAGCAGAAGGCAATCCGTTGGGAACTTATGGCAATCCGCTTAACGGAAGTTGTAAACGGCAGGCGCTTAAAAAGTGTACCGACTACCCTGTTAAAAGCGGTTGAGTTGTTAGGCAACGAAACGGTTGCCGACTTAATGGAGAAACGCTTAACCTACATACCTGTTCCGCTTCACAACGCAGCATTTGAACTTGAATGGGCGTACACAAAAGGTTGAGTTTGACCATAGCTTACAACACGCTTGTAAGTTATGAGGGTAACTTAACCCACAACAAAAGAATATGAGGTGAACTGTTATGAAAAAAGAACAGTTTATGTGGAATTGCCAATGGATATGGACTTGCTCCGACTACGATAAGTTGGTAGGAGTTGAAATAACACTACACAACGAAGACGGCAACTCTCAAACATACACATTCGGCATTGTTAGCAACAAGCAACGTTTGCGTGCTATCTCCCGAAACATTCGGAAACTGACGTTGAATATGGATGACTAACTAACAGACCCACTGGCGTACAGGTTTTGACTTGACCGCAGGCTGTAACCCGCTTATAGCTTGCGAGGGTAGCCAAAACCACCCGAACACATGAAGTCTTGTGTAACCTATAAATTTAATATAAAGGAGTTGTTTTAAATGACTAATAACAACGAGGAAAAACGCATTTGCTGCAACTGCGAACAGTCCTTTAACGAAGACGAAATGCACTATGTAGACGGTGAATGGTACTGCGACGAATGTTTCGACGAGTTTTACACAGTTTGTGATTGCTGTGGTGATATTGTTGACCGCGCAGAAGCGAGACTTGCTCCTAACGGAGACAATTACTGCGAAAGCTGCTTCGACGATAATTGCACTTACTGCGACCACTGCGGTGACGCTATATGGCGCGACGATGTTGAGGTAGTCAACATAAGGTATGACGGCTGTGACTACGAAAGCGAAGATTGGTGCATAAGTTGTGCCCGATACCACGCTACACGTTGCGACTGCTGTGGTGATTGGTTTATTGACGGTCACGGTTTATTAACTGATGTCAGCAACGGCGACACGGTTTGCGATAATTGCCTTGACAACGATAGTGACTACGTTCGGTGCGAAGAATGCGGCGCATGGTGTCACATTGACGACGCCCATCAAGACGACGACGGCGATTGGTACTGCGACGACTGTTATGACGACGAACGTGACGGCACAATATTCGGCTATCACAACTATCCTTCTGGGCATCATTGGTACAGACTGCAACGTCCGAATGAAACAGACCGTTACAAGTTTTTACATTTTGGTATAGAACTTGAAATCGACCGCGGCGGAGAAAGCTGCGATAAAGCAAAAGCTATTAAAGAGGCTTTTAATATCCGCGACACTCACGATATTACTTGTATGCACGACGGCAGTTTAAACAACGGTTTTGAGCTTATAAGTCAGCCTGCAACCCTGCAATACCATTTGAAGGACTACGGTTGGCGGCAAGCTATGAAAAAAGCCGAAACTTTGGGTTATGTAAGCCACAACGGCGGCACTTGCGGATTGCATGTGCATGTTGACCGTGAGTATTTCCGTGGAGCATTTGAGAACCCCGAAGACAGTTTCATTATCTTAACACAGAACAATCTTGATTGGCTCAAACAGTTCAGCCGGCGTAAAAACTGGGGTTACTGCGAATTTCAAAATATCAATGGCTTTGAATTTACGCCTGAAAGTTTTAAATCTACTGACGAAAATTCATCCCTTGAATACATTGAGAAAGTACGCCGTGATAACAGAGGGCATGGTGTTGCAATGAACTATGCAGGCAATGCCACGATTGAATTTAGGTTCTTCCGTGGAACGCTGAAATTCCAAACCTTTGCAGCAAGTCTGCAATTAGTTGAAATGATGTGCTATGCAGCAAAACACTTCCGCAAAGAACAGCTTTGCAACGTAAACCTTAAATGGTTCAAACGCTTTGCGGTACGCCGTGGATATTCAGAATTTAACGCATATATCAAAGAACGCGGCATTGTGGCTTAATTTGACTTGACTACTGCCTACAACTTCGGTTGTGGGTAGTAAGGGTAGCCAAATTACCCAAAACACAAAATTTAATATTGAAAAGGAGGCTTGATACTATGTGTATCATTGCTTACGCCCCCGCTGGCGTTCAAATTGCTGATAAAACCATTAAAAGGATGTTTAAAAACAATCCCGACGGTGCGGGCATTATGTGGAAACCCACTGAAAACAGTGCCGTTGAAATTCGCAAAGGTTTTATGAAAGTCGAAGACTTGCTTGACGCTTATCACAAAATACCGCAGGACTGCGAAAAAGCTATTCACTGCCGTATTGCAACAAGCGGTAAAGTCTCCGCAGCCTGCTGTCACCCCTTCCCTGTCCGTCCCAAAACAACGGCTATGCGAGAACCGGTAGACACCGCAGAAATCGCCTTTATGCACAATGGTGTATTCAGTTTTTCAACGCCGCTTAAAGGCATGAAAGCAAATTACAGCGATAGTATGCTGTTCGGAGCCAAATTCCTCTATCCAATGCAAAAAATGTTGGATATGGAATGCCTGCAAACGCTGATTGAAGAAGCATCCACGTCTCGTCTGCTGATTTTTAGGCACCACGGCGAAACTATTATGCTTGGTAACTGGCAATCAGAACAAGGTGTGTTTTACAGCAATGGCGGTTATAAAGATACCCCGCTGTACACTTACAGCGACAAGTATTGGAGAAGCTATACTGGATATGGCTATAAACCGATTGATGACTGCCCAAACACGGTACAAACCGGCATACAAGCGCCAACAAGCTACTATGGCTGGCTATACCTCGACATCAATGTAGACCCGCGCAAGGCATTACAAGAAATTAACGATGCCTTACTGGAACGAAACTTCGATGTTACTTATAGCGAGTTTTACACTTATGAGGAAGCTATTGAGTGCTACTTTGAAGTAGACAGCTTAACTGGCGAAAAACCGCCTAAAAATATTGCTGGATATACTAACTTTACATGGGAGTGATAATACAATGAAAACAGTAGTAAATGCCTACTGCCTGCTCTATGGCATGGCGGTAGAATACCTGCTCGGTTGGCTTGGCGTAAGCCTTACGGTTTACATTATTGCCAGAGCGATTGTGGGTTAGACTTGACCGTAGCGTGCAAACTTCGGTTTGTGCGTTACGAGGGTAGCCTAACCTGCCCTAAAAATTGAATATGAGGTGATTTGCATGTTGATTGTAAAATACGAGGAACACCGCAACGATTATGACCGCCGTCACATTGAGAAAGTTTTTAAATCTTTGAGTGACCTCGAAGAATGGCTTTTCGGTCTTATGCGCTGGGAGTATAAAGGGCATATGTGGTTCAATATCAACTATAAAGGTGAAGTTGTCTATGAGCATATTGAAGTCCACCCAGCACAAGGCCCTTTGCGCTATTGGGTTCACCAAATTGAGCAGGACGGCAAAATTATCTTTAGTGACGGTATGCACACTAACAATCAAAAATTCGCAAGCAAGGCCGTGAAAGAATGGTTCCTGCACTGCAAAAACCGCGTGAACCAGCCTACCTTCAACTTCGCCAAAGACGAAGTTACGCCAAAACAAAATAACCTTGAAGCCGTTATCAAACTTGCCAACTGCAACAGCTATGACCATTTACTGCTCCTGCTTATGGATATTGGCACTATCGCAGGCAAAAACGACGAAATGTTTCGTGTTATCGAAGGGCTTGACGCTGTTTACAACAAAGGCAATGTTTAAGCCTATTCATAGCGTACAACCACGGTTGTGCGTTATGGGAGCGGCTTAAACGCTCGAAAACTTAATAATGAGGTGATTGTTTTGGATATTGTAACCAAAAAGAACGGTATTTTATGGTATGACGTTGATAAAGCAGCCGACTACGACCACAAAGGATTTATTCGTGATACCCTTCGGGTTGAAGTTTTGGGCAATCTGCAACACATTTTCCATGAAATCGTTATGTACCCCATAGGGCAAGCGCCAACCGTGCTTTTACAAGCAATGTATTTGGACGGAAGCAGCATTCACGAAGATGTAAACGCAGCAAGAAGCCGCATTGAAGAAGCTGCTTGCATTAACTTTCGCAAAGCGAAAGAAGTGCCTTACGCCCGTGACACGGGGCTGGAAATCAGCTACTGCTACGACCCCGCCGACGACCACGATTGAGCCTATTTACAGCGCACAACCCGCTTGTGCGTTGTAGGAGCGGCTCAACGCTCATAAAACTTAATAAGGACGTGATATTATGCGTAAGCAAATTGTAGAATACTGCTCAAACTGCGAAAACGAAGTTGAAATGCTTTGGGACGTAGAAAAAGACGGTTACAAAGCATTTTGCCCCTATTGCCGAGAGCGTTTAATGCTCTGTGATGAGTGCCAGCACCGTAATGACGGCAAACTCACTGACGATTGCGATTATTGTGGAACAACAGATACTTGTCGTTTTAACAAGAGGTGAAAATTATGGATGAAGAAAAAATTTATCCTTGCGATGATTGTGACCGCGACTGCGATTATTGGGACGCACAATATTGTTGTAGGTTGTGCCGATATAAGTACGGAGATGAAACACCTTGCGATAATTGTGACCCACGCGGCGTTTAAAAGAGGTGAAAATTATGTTAGAAGTCACAAAAATAACGCAGGCGCAGTTTTACCGTGACCTTGAAGGCGCAAAAGTATCACTATTGGGCTATGTAAAACTGCCTACTTACGATATGGCGGATGCCTTAAAAGGCTTTGACCACCTTTTGCTGTTACACAAAACAGGCAACACCGGCATATTTCACAAGCGTAGCAAAGATTTTTACCGCGAGTTTGAAGACGGTCAAAAATCTTACGGCATAGCCGCAGGGAACGTAATATTTGCTACCAAATCCAAGGAAGGCAAAAACTGCTACTTTGTGATAAACCCACACTATTACCCAAACGAACCCGAAAGCAGTTATGCCATTGTTTACCGCAAAGAAGCGTAAAAAATGCGTTTTGAGCCTGACCACAGCGTATCACACAAGTTGGTACGTTGTGAGGGTGGCTCAAACCCTACCCCATAAAAACTGAATATTAAAGGAGTTGATAATATGTTTAAAATCAAAGGTACATATCAAACCGCTGGTATTGCACACGAAAGTGCAGAAAACAAAGCCTTTTATAACGGCATAGCAACAGCCTTCTCACGCTTTCTTGCGGGCGACTATGGCGACCTTTGTGAAGAAGACAGCATCGCCAACGAGCAAGCACTTGCTGACGGTAGCCGTATTCTCGCTGTATACAACGCCGCAGGCAAAACCATTTGGATTATTGCTGATGCCGAAGACGAAAACAAAGAAAGAATAGTCACTGTACTGTTCCCTGACGAATATTAAGGAGGTATCAAAATTGCCAAATACAACAGCGGACAAATATGCCGCATATCTCAAAGGTTTTAATTTGTTAAATTTAAAAGACGGCAGAACAAAATACCGTTTTAGCGAAACTTTTGGCGCAGGCATCAAATTTAACCCCAAAAAATCAATATACCAACTTGTGATTTGGGGTGGATTTAAAGATTTGTTTAAAAGCGAATACGTCGTTCCGCTTTATAACGAAGAACAAAACGCTTTTGCACTTCTTCCGGCAGACCAAGGCTTAAAAGTAAATTGTTACGACTCTCGCGGTCCTGCATTGTATGTAGTCAACAAGCCACTTGCTGAATTGATATATACATACTTTAAACTAACAGGAATTAGTACACGCCTGCGCACTAAACGCATCGGCGAACTACTGTTTCTTTTTCCGCCTGAAACCCCGGTTTGACAATACGATTAAAAATGTATTACAATCTAAACGAAAGGAAAGCGCCCACCCCGCAGGGAATGGGCGCATTGGTATATATGCAATGAAAAGAAAAATCAACTATGAATTTGCAACTCCAACCTATATCCCCGACGGCTTGGTGGAACATGAAATAACACCGCCCTACATCAACCCACAAGGCTGGCTGATTGGAGTTACCCTGTTAAGCGATATGGAAACAAAGCTACAATTTATTCTTTGCGTGCGCCAACGGCAGGAAATCGAACGCAAACACTACCTCGAAGACGGTGGGCTCGCCGCAACACACAAGGCGCTTTACCTTTACATTTCCAAGGAAGAAGCCGCCACTTTTATCTCTCTTGCTAAGATGTATGATACAAGCGCAAGCATAGAAGTAGATAAAATGATAGATGCTTTTGTAAAAGAAGTAGCCGAGCGTATTGGCTATACCGAAATCAACGAAAGTATGGAACCTAAAATTTACGGTTTTGCGGCTTATGACCTCAACGATAGACTTATCGCCTTTAATCGTTTGTTTCCACCGTATGACACGCTTGTAGCCTGCAACGAATTGATAAACTTCTACCGCTACACAAGCGGACGTGAAATTAAAAAATTCAGCAAAAAACATCTCAAAAAGGCAGGTTTCTGATATGACAAACGCTAAAAATAAACCCGAAGAAATGCAATCAAATTTAGAACGGCGCAGACGTGCACGCAATTTAACTCGCAAAGAACTTGGAGAAAAAACCGGTGTAGACTGGCGAAAAATCGAGTCATGGGAACAATATCCAGAAAAAATCAACCGTGCCGAAGCCTATGCAGTATTGCGTGTTGCAGAGTGCCTGCGGTGCAAATCAATTCGTGAAATATTAGAACTCGACCCCACAAAACCATACTTGCAAAAAAGACAAAGTAATGTACAATAATAATTGCCAAACAACCGATAATTTGTTTAAAACTTTGTCAACACCTTTCAAAGTTTGCCAAACAAAAAAGAGCAGGCGTAAAAAAACGCTTGCTCTTTTTTGTTTGTAATTCAAAATACTTTAAGTAAGCCCAGTTGTATAGCGCACTCCCTCGCATATCTAATTCCAATATCACGAGCGCTATAATATTTATCTTTAGTTATACCTAATCTTGCGCATGTAGTAGGCCACGGTTCGTTCTTGAACCTATCCATAAGCACAAAATATGTTACATCGCCGCAGTCATCGCTAAAATCCTTAAAATGCCTATATGTTTGCTCCACTACAAACAGCCAGTCTTCCGGGCGTTTAATCGTTTCTTCGGTAGGTTTTCCTTCGTCTAAAACAATTTGTTTTACAGGAGCCCCTCTGCGCAATGCCAATGTTGCCGTTGGGTCAGAAACAAAGCTATGATTTGTTGGCGCTCCGCCAGTTTTACCGCCCGAATTATAAAAGCCAATTTCCAAGCGTGCATCATCTACGGCACGCTTTATTTTTTTGTGCAACCAAAACATTTTTTCGACAAGACCAAAGCCGACCTCGCGGCTTTCTGGGCTTCTTCGCCTCCAATTACGGCGGTCACGTTCTTTATGCGTTTCGTAAGTCATAGGTCAGCTCCCGGTAATTTTTCGGTGCGCCAAGCAAAATTCCAACCTTTTGCTCTTTGGCGTACTGTTTTACTACCAACAAGCCAACAATTTGCGTTTCTTTCTCAAAAGCCAAACCTTTCAAAGCCTTAATAATTACTTTTGACAGTCTTGTAACATCTGGTCTGCGTGCCGCCAAAATTTCGCCTTTAAGCATACTTCTTTGTAAATGCTTAATTTGCACTTTACCCGGTCCCAAACACACCGTTACAACCAAATATAACGGTTCAGCAGTACATTCCCAATTTTGTGCAGCCATTGCATACTTGCACGCCATGCGCACCAAGGCGGCATAAGCATCCGCCCCAGTGCCAATAGCGCTGCCGTTTGGGTTTCCTTGACACAACGGCCTGCCACTGACCGAAAACGATAACTGTTTTTCACTTAAAAACCTGTACGGCATACAATAATTCACCTTTACCTTTAAAAGTCAATTTCTTCCTGCGTGCCGCCGAAACTTTCAAAATTAGCTCCACTGCTATCATTATTTCCACCGTTGTTTTTATAATCTAAAAATTCAACATTTTGAGCATTAATTTCAAAACGATTGCGTTTCTGTCCGTTTTTATCAGTGTAGCTGTTAATGGTGGCAACACCTTCCACCAACACTCTACGCCCCTTGCTTAAATTATTGCCGCAAACCTCAGCCGTTTTACCCCATGCCACTACGTCTAAAAAATCTGTAATATCACGGTTAAATGGACGTTGTACAGCAACAGTGAATGATGCCACAACCTTGCCACTTGCTGTATAACGCACATCACAATCTCTGGTTAATCTTCCTGTAATATTAATATGGTTCATTTGCTTGCCTCCCTATTAAATAAGCTCTCAGCATTAAGCATATTTCGCAAATAATTTTCGTACCACACCGATTTGTCAATATCTTCTTTGCCGTTTTTGAGGTTTTGCCTAAAACGATATTTAAAAATCACACAACGGCAATATGCTTTTACAGCTTCATCCCCAAACAGCCATCGCATAATTTCAATGCACTCATTCTCGCCGTTTTCACAATAGTGCCGTGGATGGTTTACATTATCATTGATTTTGGACGGCTCAGCACGCAATTCAGCATTAGTCTGGCCAAGCATCATTTCCGTTGGCACCCCAAACGGTACGCCAAGCACACCACAACGCCCGGCAGGTTCCAACGCATCATCATGTAGCTTAAAAACTCCTTTCTTGCCAAAATCAACCGTGTAACTGTGGTCGCGCAACACCATTTTAACAGTGCCAACACCCAATCCCTGTTTTTTGTGGCAAACCTTATCGCCCACTTTAAATTCTGCATGTTTACTCATTTGTTCTCACCTCATTAAATTAAATATTTTCAATGTTATCTTAATCATTTGTTTTACGTTGTTCCCACTTATCAGCAGCTTCAATGATTTTGTCAACTACATAATCTATGCCGCCGTCTATTGCCTTGCCGGTTGTGTTAGCTATATACTCAACATTTTGAGGCGTTACATAACTGGCAATAGCCATTTTAATAATGGTATTGCTGCTCGGTACAAACATTAATAACATACCAGCAACGCCAAGCACAAAGGCTCCTTTTTTAAGTGCCGGCAATGCCTCCTGCCATTTCCAGTCAAAAAACAATGGGAAAAAGGCAAATGGGAAAAAGGCAAATAATATAGCAACCAAAGCAACTGTCGCAAACGAAACAACCCTGATGTTGTTAGCAATTTCCATCAAGTAAAATAACCACGGACTTATAATAGGTTCATTCATTTTTATGACCCCCTTAAATCAAATGGTTAATAACTGCAAGCAGCACTATAACAACTGTATTCGTCCAATCCATATTTTTGAAAACAAGCAGAAGAAGCTGACAAAGAATTATTAGCGTCATCGCCATCAACTTATCGTCCATTACAGCAACTCCCTTTCGTCTTTAAATAGTTCATGTGCAACCGGGTCTGTGTTTCCCTGCGGTAGCAGAATTTTAGGCTTGTTGCTCGTCATAAACTCACATTCCCCCTCACATACACTCTCCCGGCCCACCGGAATGCCTAAACGATGAAACATCTTACGGTACTCACAGTCCTTAACATATTTCCCTTGTGGGCAAGAATTGCAGCACATTAATGCCAGTTCTGCAATTAAAGCCAAATCATCATAATCAACTGTGATGCGCTCATCAATCCTACCTTTGCCAACACGCAAGTTATGTGATGTTTCCATTACCATCTTGCTGTGTTGGTTGCGCCTTGCTACACTTTCAAGCTGGTCTTTATCAAGCACAGCAACACGTTCATCAGTAATTTTTTGCAAAAGTGTTGCAGACATCCTCATATCTTTTGCCCAGCGCTTCTCTTTTGGCGTTTTAGCTGTTTTTTTAGTGTTGGCTGCAATCACATCCAGTTCGCCTGCCAAAATACCAACCTTTAAAAATTCTAACAGAGCCAACGAACTCATATACGGTAATTCTCTCATAATTGTTCCCCCAGATTTAAGCATTTCGGCACCTTTTTAACAAAGTGTCAAAATGCCAAATTGCAATTATTTATCAGTTTCAATAACTTCTTGCGCAAAAGCGGAGTTCCCGGCATCAAGCCCACCGGAAACATTAATATTGCGGTTAGTTTTTGCATCAATATTGTTAGCTGCTACAATTTCGCGCATATCAACGCCAGTAGCTGCTTTCATTGCCTCAAATGCGTAACCAATAGCTTAACGCTTCTTTTTTGCAGGTTTTATAACCCCTGCCTTTTCCTTAACCTCGCCCAAGTTCACAAAATAACCTATAACCTCTATTTCTGTACGCGGAGTTTCACTGTAAAAAGCCTCATAACTTTGTTTAAAAACCTGCTTATCATCGTGGTATACCACGCCACTCATAGCATCCAACACCATTTTTGTAACATTATCGCAGTCCGGTTTGGTCAAAGGCACAACAAGCCCCATCGCCGCAGCCTTCTTAAACCAAACCGGCTTGCTGCTTGGAATTTCCCTATATGACCTAACAACAACTTCTACCGGCATATCGGGATGCGCAATCGACCATTGCTGACTCTGCACGGCATGTATAACCAAGGTTCTTATGGTTTCTTTTGCTTCGGCACTGTCTTTTGGTTCATAAGCTCTGCCGGTTTTAAAGCTGAACCGAGGTCTTTTCTGCCCCTTGGCCTTGCCTGCAACTGTTAGACAAAATTTCTTTGTTCCTGCGAACAACACAGTCCCTTCCACCTCCCATTTTTGATTTCTTTTGGCTTCCTAAACAGTTTTGTAGCTTGTTACGCGCTTTAGCATTGCTTTCGGCCTTAAATCCGGGTCTACGCGCTTTACTCCACGCCGAATTTACTTCCCTGTAAAACTCCTCCACTGTATACCAACGGCACTGGCAATCATTGCACTCGCGTGTTCGTACCACCACAGTATCATCAGCACACTGTTCTCGCCTTGTCACAGTATTAATTACCAAGTTATTTTCACTGCCGCACTTCGGACATTGCATCGTCATTTGCATCACCGCCATCAACAGGCAAACGTGTTTGTATCATTAATCTGCCGTCTTTGTAAACCACACCAAGGCTTGAAGCCAACTCCTTCAAAGCAACTATTAAATGGCGTGTTTGTATACGCAAAAGCATCAAATTATCACCTTCGACTTTTGTTGCTCCACAGAGCAGTTCAGAAACTCTCATAATTTGCTCTGCTATGTGAATGTTTACTTCCAGCAGGACTTTTGCAGACAACCCTTCAAGCCATTCTTTCTGTTCAAAATTTGTTGCATCGGACAGACATACATTGACATATTTGCCATCACGCTTAACTCGAATAAAAATGCCGTCCATATACCGCTTTTCCGGGTAGCCGCTACTGTTCCATTCGCAATCATTAATACCCATATTGCTTATACCTCTCTCTTAATAATCTATATATTCGCCACTTTACTATCAGCAGCGCCCTGCCACGCATCAGCACCCGCTTTTTACTGGCATCGTATTCGTATCCCGGCAACAACGACCTTCTAAGCAGCCAGAGCCGCGCTTCACTTCTCTTTAAAGCCATAATTATGCCCCTGTACTGCCAAAACCGCCTTCGCGTTTAGCAACTACGCTATCGCCGTCTACAACACCATATTTGGTAAAAATGCCCTGCATAATGCGTTCCCCGGCCTTAATCGTGTAAGTGTTGGTGCTGGCGTTATAGAACTTCACACCGATATTGCCGCCGTTGTCAGGATTATCGCAAAAATCGCTATCGACTATTCCGGTGTTATTCGCCAGCATCAATCCGTACTTAATTGCCAAGCTGCTGCGGATATGCAGCGCAAGGTATTCGTCCTGCGGCATATAAGCCTTAATGCCGGTCTGAATAAGCGAGCTGAAGCTCTTGGCAGGCACCTCAATATCACACGGAGCAAAAAAGTCATAACCAGCGCTTCCGTCGGTTTTGCGCTCCGGCAGCTTAATCGTGCTGTCCGGGCTTACGCGCTCAAAGCAGCGTTTAACGATGTTCTTTTCAGCTACAAAATCAGGCAGCCATACGCGCTCGTAAAACAATTCCGATTCGTCGAAATACTCGACATAAACAAACTTCATAGTAACCGGCTCACAGCCACGGGAATTAAAGCCCTGCCCCGTAACAATATCCTTTTCGTTAATTACCTTGCCAATCGTATCTGTGCCGGTAAAATCTTTTAAATTAACTCTTTTGCCAGTCCAGCTCATTTTTTTACGCCTCCGTTTTTCTTTTTTTATATCTTTCATGCAGTCTTTGCATTTTAAAACCGCTAACTTGCCGTCTTTCGTCTCGACCAATTCAAGGCGCTGACTGCCGAACAACATACAAGCGTTCCTTGAACATATTGCAAACGTAGCAGGGAAGTAAGCATTGCACTTACCGCAATATTTGCCACCCGGCCTGTTTAAGTTTTGACGGAGTTCGGCTTTATTTTTCTTATCAAGTATCGGTGCCCACCAATACCATTTGCCTTTTATATACATAACTTTTTAAGCCTCTCTGCTCTCGCCACGGCCAATTTTCTCTGCCTCGCTCCAACCTTTGTCAAAACCTTTATCATAAGCCGCAGCTTCGGCAACGCGCGTATTCCATGTTTTAATAGCTTGCTCTCTTTGCTCTTTTTTATAAAAGGCAGCATAAACTCCGCATTTGACGCATAAAATCATAGTTGTTTCTACCCCATACACGCCTATTCCATTCTTTGTTTCGATGTGCTCATTTCCGCAAAACGGGCAAGGTTTTAATTTTTCCATTATTTCACACTCCCCACAAAATGCGGCAAGCCTGCCATGTCCAAAACGCCGCAAACTCGTAGCAAACACCCGCTACCAGCGCCAGCGTGCCAACGATAACAGCTAATACCACTAAACCTCTCACGTTACCACCTCAATCTCTGGCCGCACCACGCACAATATATAGGCGCTTTTTCAACAAGCGTGTGCATACGGTTAATTACAAAAGAGCCGCATTTCTTGCAATAGTAGTTAGGCGGCCTAAAACTCGGCTCGCACGGCACTTGTTTTTCTATCGCAGCAACGGCATCACTTAAATAATCCATGCCGTCTTTAGCCACTTCTTTTTTGCAAAATTCTAACGATAGGCTTAAATCTTCTATCGTGAAATCGGGCTTTTGTTTCAACATCGTTACCACCTCATCAATCTCTACCCGCACTCACTGCAATATCTGTCCCGCAGGAAGCAGACGTTGCCGCAGCGGCATCTCAAACCACCATCTATTCCTTGCCGGTGTCACATCAATCCCTCCAACTTCTGACCGCAAAGCGGGCAATGGAAGTCGCACCATTGCTTGCGAACCGCCATGCTACAAGCCGGGCAAACGCTAATAACGCCTCTCTTTAAGCCGCCTTCCGTTTCGGTAAGCATCTCCGTTTCGATAACCCGCGCCGCAATCTGTTTTTTTAGTGCCATCAGCAGCACTTTCTGGTGGGCTATTGCTTTGGTGTAATGCTGTCTGACCAAAGCGCCCATCATGTTATGGTTATTTAGCTCGAATTTGGCGAAACGTATGTTGCTTTTTGCCTGCAATATTTCCTCACGCACCTTGCGTTCTTCTTTTGGCAATTCTGCCCACCATTTAGCTCTTTGCGGCGTCATGTTTCAGCCTCCTTACTTCACTTAGCGCCTTGTTTGCTTCGTCTATGGCCTCCGATGCTCTAAAAACTGCTTCATCGCAGTCCCTGTTGCCATTAAATCGCTGGTTTTCCAAAAACTTCCAAGCCTTGTGTATTCTGCGTATGCCAGCGGCAATCTGTAATTCTGCCTGATAATATGCTGCTTTAGCGTCCATTACAACTCCCCCATTTCGTAGCCGCGCCTGTCGCGCTCTATCCAAGCATTTTCCCTGTCGTAACTTGCAGCAAGTTCCAGCTCGCTACATCTGTTTTCTAAGCGTTTGCACTTTTGATACAGCTTTATTACCGGGCAGCCTTTACACTCGTTGTAATCATGTTCCTTACCGCAGTATTCCTCGCACATCTGGCAACAATCAATCAGCCACTTTTTGTCCATCATTGCCTCCTAAGTCAACACTACAAAATTTGGTTCTTTACGCATTTTTTGGTTGCCGAACATCGCCAAAATCTCCTCATCACTACGCTTCTCGTCCAGCTTGGTAAGGTAATACACCAGCTCCGGGTTAAATCGCATCCTTAGCTGTAACTTGTGGATTATTTGGCTGTCAACCTTTACTGATAAAATATACCGCGCCGGCCTGCGTGAACCATATTTGTCATGTTCTTCACAAAGTATTTTCATTGTTTGCCTCCTGCTCGTCCATTTTTGCGCCGCAGTTTTGGCAGTAATTATCTTGGCTATAAAGCCCAAACCGGCTACCGCAAACACTGCATTTTATAAAATTGTTTTGCTCATCAGGTGGATTTAACTCAATCCAATGCCCGTGCTTGCGTTCTTCGATAATAGGCAACTCGCTAATTTCGTATTCAAAAGCATCTATGCCTTGATTCACTCCATCAGCCCATTCGTCTGGAATATATCGTCGATGTGGGTCATACTCACGTTTTAATTGAACGTATATCTTTTTTACAGCTTCAAGCTCAATCAGTTTCATTTTTACCACCTTCTTGATTGTTTGCCGTCTGAGCCAACACCGCACGTTCCATCCGCTTATAAAAAGGGCTGCCCGCTGGTATGTACATTTCGTTAAAATACCAATCCCACGAAATGTCGGTATCAAAATCACTGCCGTCAGCAGTAATGATTTTGGGAAAATTGTGCCCATAGCGGTACTCTTTGCAAAACTGGAAACGCGGGTCGCGTTTAAGCAAAACATCATTCAAGCAAATCTGGATGCCATGCTTGTTTACGAAAATCACCGTGTAATCCTCGGTGAGCTTGCTGTTAAAGAAGTTGTAGCAGTAGGTGTGCACCTCGCCCGCATTACCAAAGTCAGCCAATTTGCGCTTCATTTCTTCGTAACTCAAAATCTTTTCGGCAAAATTATCCGGGAACCCAAGATTATCGGCGTGAACGTAAATCGTTTTACCATTGGTGCCGCGTTCCACTATTTCTATGTATTCTGCTGTCGGCAGCTTAACTTTGCTCATTCTTCTTTCTCCATTAGCCTGCAACCGCAGTCTGGGCAATATTTATAAGGACCATCTGCCTTAATCACCCACGCTTTGTCGCAGTGCTTACAATACATCGCTTTGTCGGCATATATGCCTTTAGGCTCGGCACTCATAAGTTCCATTGGGTCTATCAACTTAATGGCCTTGTCTACGGCCTCGCTTTCAGACTTTGCAAAAACAACCATTTCTTTATTGAGCAGGCAAGGTTTACATTGCCTAAACGTCACCACATAACAGCGTTCTTTCTCTATTTTTACAACCTCATAGTCGCCGGTCAGCAAAAACTGCCAAGTCGTAGCACCGACGTTATAGCACATTTTGCCGCCTTCCACTTTGCCCCAAAAGCCATTTTTGGTAAAAATGTAAGTATCTTTTAAGCATTTTTGGTCTACGATGCGCCTTAGCTTAAACCATTCGTTAAGTTCTACACCAAACATTTTGGCAACCTTCTTCATTTGCCCTAATGCCATAATCCGCGCCCCCTTACTTTAGATTTTTGCTACTTTCTGACATACTACTCACAATTTGACAGCTTGACAGCGCACGCATTTTTATGCTGTGACAAATCATTTCAATAGCCATCTCTTTACTGAAATCAGAATAATAAGCAAAATCGCTCAATCCTTCAACAACAGCCGCAAGCATTTCTTCCAAACTTGCCGCGCTTCCGTTAAGATTGCACCCAATTTCATCCTCCGTATTCGTCACAATCAACAACCCTTCAAGATTATCTTTACCAATTCTGTTTACGCGCTCTTGTATATCTTGTAATACTTCATTTACTTTTTCAGCTTCCAATTTTGCCATTATCTTCGTCCTCCTTAAATAATTCATTCAACACCCTTGGAACATATACACGCTCGCCATTTATGCGGTTAAGCTCTTTTTTCATATTGTTTATGCAAAACTCCAAATTGCCTTTGGCCTGCCCTGCACTTTCTACAAAATCAGCAAGCGGCTGCATTATGGCCTGCACATCTTTGGCAAAGCGCCTTTGATTGCTATATTTGTGTATCAACTTGCAAACCTCACGTTGCTTCTTGCGGTCACTACTGTAATGCAATTCACAATAATGCCTAATATCTCCAAAAGCCTTATCAGCCTCCACTATTTCCGCCTCACACATCGACATAATCTGTTTAGCGTTGTTCAGTAGTTTTTTAAATTCCTGTGCAGTCTCTACGGCTTTTTCGTAATCAAACTCCAATTCCGCCACCTCGCTTTAGAGGATATGCAGGATAACGCTGCACATAACCACGCACAGCAGATGGAGTTAATCCAAGTTCCCTTGCAGTAGCAGTAACCGTATACCCTCCGTTCAACAAATCAAAAATTTGCTTGTGATACTGTTCCCAATTTACAGCGCCTTCTTTTATTTGTTTTTTAGGCGGAATAAACTTTGGAATTTTAGGCAGCAAGCCAGCGGTTATTAATGATTTAGTCCCTTCAAGGCGGACACCCAAGCGACTCCTTTTTTCGCTTTCAGGTTTCGCTATATAGTGTTCACCGCGACAACACGGCTGGATGTCAAAAAATGGGCAATAGTATGTCGTGCCACCACAATGCTGCAACCTATAACATTCAAGACAGTTTATTTTTGTCAACCTTCTCACCTGCCTCCGCCGCTTTCGCCTCACGCACCAGCCTTGGCAGTTTTATTAACTGGTCTGAAAGCGCCATACACAACTTTCTGAAATCAGCTTCATCCGCATGTTGCCCTATGCTGCCAAGAAACTCCAACGCCAAATTTCCCGCTTCCCAAATGCCGCCTTCGGCAACTTTTACACCAATCGAAGTGCCCTGTTCCGTATTTACAACAAAACAAAAAGACTCTACTGCGCCAAAGTTATTCAGTGCTTTTTCAAACTCGCCAATTTGACGTTTTTTGGTATCTGCATCCACAAATTTTTTAGCCATTTTTACCTATCTCCGTTTCTGTTTTAAAATCCTTACCCTTTGCAATATGTTTTATTGCCGCTCTCGCTAAAGGATTTGCCAATTTCTGCTGTTTTTTATCGTTTTGGGTATACTTGTCTTGCCCAAAGGATTTAAAAGCGTCTGTGGGCGATTTTGCGGCTTGCCCATATAGCCGTTTGTATGCTTTCTCGTATTCATCAAGCGTTTCAGGTTCCGCTTCGTTTTTGATTGCCGATGGTATTGCCCTGCCCAAAACCTTTGCGTTGTTTTTACGTTCCCGGCTTCGGGCACAGGCATCTTCGTAAAATCGTCTTACCTGCGCCCGAACAGTTGGCATGTCACTTGTAAGTGTTTCGCAAAGAGCAATCCACCCAAACGCCATCGCCGCCTGCTCTATTTCCGGTGTCGAAAACACAGGTTTTTTATAAACAAAAGCATCTTGCATCTGTTTCTGTATTTCAGCCCACGCTTCGTCCCAACTTTTAATCCGGTTGCTATCATCTACCGCTTCCAGCAATTTCTCACACGACCCAGCAATCTCACTGATACTCGGCAAAAATTTGCTTTCAAGCAGCGCCTTGTTCACTGCTTTCGACAGTAGCTCCGACGGATAATCGCCCAATATTTTGGCATAAACCGCCATCCGCTGATAATCTCCTGCCTGCCCAAAAGCAGCAAACAGTGTGGCTATCGACTTCATGTGCGGCGATGGTTTATCTTGTTTCTGTCCAGTCATTCTTTCACTCTCCGTCCAAAAGTCTTTGCGCCTTTAAAGCCATCTCGTATACATCAGGCTGTGTTCCTTTTAGCCGTTGCGGAATTTGCCTATTGCCACGTTGTTGACTTTCGTGGTACGCATCTATCACCCATCGCAGGATGGCCTTGTAGTCATCCCTGTACGTTGCCCTGCCGTTTTTAGATGCCTTATAGCCATCGAGTTTGTTTATGCACCAATCAACAGCCTCCCGGCTTCCTACCCTGCACAGCAGAGCTTCATACTGCTCGTTGGTCAACCATACAAACTCCGCAAACTGTACCTTTTCAGATTTTGGCTTTGCCTTACGTTTAGGTTTATCAGGCTTTAGTTGTTCGCAATTATCGTCTGTGGATAACTCAGTGTCTGCGGGGGGATTATAGGGGGGTATATATACTTCTTCCCCTTCTTCTCTTTTTTCTTTTATATTAGTAGGATGGCCCTGAAAAGGCTGTTTGATGGCCCACCGATGGCCCTGTTGCTGGCCCTGCTGATGGCCCTCATTGTTTTCCTCAACTTGATAGAGGCCCCAATTTACTATGGTTACGACATATCCATCGTTGGTCTTAGTGCTGGCCCTGCTGATGGCCGCAAAACCGACATTTTTTAACTGTTCGATGGCCCTGCGAACAACCTTTCGCGTTATTGATTTGTCAGCCCCACTGTTACAGGCATCTTCAATTTCCTTTGCGGTTGCAACAAATTGTCCGGGCATCAGCTTTATCTTTTTGCCGCTTTTCAATACAGCTTCTGTTTCTTTCCAACAGGCCAACCCCAGCATCGTTATCAGCACAATTCTTTGTAAATGTGTCATTCCAACCCAAACGGCACTTTTAAAAAGTGACCTGTGGATTTTAAAATAACCGTTCATCGGCTATTGCCTGCCTTTAAAATCCGTTCTCTTTTGCAGCATCCATGCCGGGAATCATAGCTACTTTTTTAAGTTCAGGAGGCAGCGTCAAAATTGTGGTCAAAGCCTGTTGATACTCGGAAAAGAACTTACTGACGGCTTCTGCATGTTCTTCGGGGACCTTGTAATTAGTGCGTGCGACTTGCACAGCAGTAGATACTAAAGCGGCCCATTCGGTCAAAGATACGTCCAATGTCATCCGAGATTTTCTAACATCAGTCTTTTTTCGCATAAATTCTTCAAGTTTATTAATCTGTTTTTCGAGTTTTTTGTTGCCCATTATTTCCCCTCCTGCTTTAATAGTGGGCGGCACCAACCACCCACTATATATTGTGTTATTGTTCAGATTCCGCTATTTCTTCTGCGCTAAATTCATCGTCTCCAAACGCTTTCTCTGTCTTCTCAACAGATACATTGCCATCAGCCATCTTCACATTTTCTCCAAGCGGATAATTTCCTTCTGGCATAACTTCTACATCAACTTCCGTGGTTTCAATTTCTACATCGCCGCCAGTATCGTATTCGCTATTCAACACATCGTCCTGTTCAATAGCCGTCTGCATTTCGATGGAAAGCGGTCCCCAAGTGCGAAGCATATCCATCAATACTGTTTTCATTGCCATTTTCTCGTAATCAGTCTGCCAAGGACCACTGCCGAACGATTTACTAAAGCGTTTAGCATGTGCCGTAACTCGCTCTTTTGTCCAATAGCTTGCCTTTCTAAAGCCATTCAGCAATTCAAAATAAGCGTAATAACCAATTACCTTTTCGGACTTCTGTTCGCCAAAAGTTGCACGTTCATCGAATTTATCCCATTTGCTAATCTCGCCCTCACATACCGGAACCACATTGATTTTGCGGTACATCTGGCTACGGATTGCAAGTTGAATTAAGCCTTTATACCCTAACTGGAATTGGGCTGAACCTTTGTATGGCACAATATATGCCTGTCCTAAACTCGGCACAACCGGCAGGTCGAGTGAAGCCGCAATAGAAGCTGCTGACAAAATAGTCTGAGGATGTGCCTTTTGCAAAAGATTGTTATTGGTAACAACGCTCATAACACTGCTCAGAAAAGCAGGACTACGCTTGCCCAGCATATCTTCAAAGCGTTTTTTTACGCTGTCGGTCTTAATCAATGCGCCCAGCGCAAGCTGAGAGCCGCTCTGAGCAGGTTTATTTTCTGCGGGTTTAGTAAGCAATCCGCCTTTAGTATTTGCCATTTTTAAGACTTCCTTTCTGTGAACCTAAGATTTCTGCGAGTTCCTCTAATTAAGTATTTTTCATACACACCGGGATAATCGCGCTCAAATTGCTCTCGGTCAAACACCGGTGCTTTGTTTATTGTGTTGTACCACACATTCCAACCCGATGTACGTCCAAACTCATTGTTGCCCATAGCCATCCGAAGCTGATTTTTCTTTTGGTCAATAACCTTTTTAATTTCCTTTTCGGATTTTTCAAGGTCTTTAATGTCCCGACATAAAATATCAAATTTTTCTTCCAGCTCTATCGCCTCGGTTTCGCCACCCGGAAATTTAGCTACAATAGCTTTAGCGCAGGCTTCGCTGGCATCTGCCGCAGGCAACTTGCCGCCTTTAATGTTTTCTTCCATGAACTTGCGTTCCATCTCCATCAGCGCATCGCTATCAGCTTGGTTAAATTCCACTACGCGGGTAATGTAGTCGGCACCATTGTCAAATAAGCAAGCCATATAACAGTAGTCCATTTCCATTACGGTCATATAATGCAGAACTTGCAGGTAGTAGGCATCCGGAACTTGGTCGTCTGCCCAGCGGTCTTTAAAATAACTACTGCTGGTTTTACACTCCAAAAAGCTGTTTTCGCCAACAACCATACGGTCAATAGAAGCACAGGCCCAAGGATATTTACTATTTACATACACGCCGGTTCTGCGCACTTTTTTGTCATTATCCATACAAAATCTCTTGGCAACTATTTCCTCTGCTTCTGCGCCAAACCAAACGCGCATGTTCCCGCTTAAATCCTCAGGTTCGGACTGCCCTGTCTTTTCCAACCAAAGTTGGAAAGGGCTGCGATGTGTATTCACACCGGCCACAACGGCGGCATCACTGCCGCCAATATAATTCCGGCGTAAATCCAACCAACCCTGATGGTTTTTTTGCATTTCCTCGGCTGTCATTACAAGGTCAATCATTTTCCACCTCAACGGCTTCAACTTTTACATTTGCTTGCTTATAATAATGTTTGGCAGTAGCAATAACAATGTCGGTCGGCAATCCATGCGCCTTAGCCTCCGAAAGTAATGTTGCAATGGCTACCGGAATATCATCTGGGGACAATGCGCTAAAATTCACAACAGAACGTGTATCATGATTTATGCCAATAAACGAAGCACCATCGCAAGTTTGCCCTTCGCCACGCAACCAGTTAAGTGTTTGCTGTTTAAGTCTTTGCACACTTTCCTTTAAAGTCGGGTCATCTCCGCATACTTTGTCGGAAGATTCTATTTCACATTTTTCCGCGTTTTTTTGTATAGATTCTGCACATTTTTCCTCTGTTTTATGTGCAAATTCTGCTATTTCCAGTTCATTAACAACTGCGTCAATCATTTCGTTGACGGCATTATTAAATTTTGTCATAGCAGCCATCATTTCAAGCTGATTTGCTTTGATTCCCAGCTTGCCGTTTGCAACAGGAACTATAATATCCTCTACGATTTTTTGTACTGTCGGAACCGCAAATACAGGATTTCCGGCACACATCAGAGACATATTTTTCTCTCCAGTTTTAACTGCGATAATTATGGAATTGCCGTTGTCTAACGCATTATCCACGAGTTTTAAAACTTCTTCTTTGGTTCCATTGCGACATTCTTTTGCCATAATTTACTCCTCCTTATTTATATCTAAATAATCGTTTATGATATGTGCAATTTCCGTAGTTAAGAACTTGGCAGTAATTTCACGCGGTATCGGAATCTCAGCGAGGATTTCATTACAAATGCCTGCCGCACCAAGTTTTAAATCACGAACTTTTCCGGTAACGCCAGTTAATATACCATCATCGCCAACTACTGCATAACAAATTGCTTTGACTTCACCCTTTGCTTTCATATCTTCAATCGAACTAACAAAACCTTCGGTGATGCCCTTAATTTCCGTGTCTGTTATATTTTTAGCCATTTTCAAATCCCTCCTGATTTGCAAAAAATAAAAACGTGCTGTAAAATAAATATAGGATTTTTCATTTTCAACATCATCTGCAATTTAAAAATCCTATTTTTAGCATCAGTGTTCCAGCACTGGTGCTTTTTCTTTTGCCTTTTCCGGTTCAACTAAAATTTCAATATAAATTTTCTGCCCCGGTTGCAGGTTGGTATAATCCAAACCATTCTGTTCTGCTACATACCAAACAATCTCATCAATATCTCGTGGGTCGCCATATTCATCTTTAAGTTCCCAACAAATAGAATAAAGAGTGTCTCCTGTATGAATTATTGCAGGTATTGTAACTCTATCCATCTGCGAACGAACATAATACGGATGCCAAATCACGAATGCCAGTGCCAATAGCATTGCAACCATATACAAAACACCTTTCGCGTTCATTTTAATCAACTCCCTACACCGCTACGCATTGCCCTCAGTTTGGCTATAAAGTCGTCAGCCGAACCGACAGATTTGCGTTTTGGTTGTTGCCTAAATACAGCTCGTTTTTCTGAACGCTCTTTCCGTGCTTTTCGTTCCTCCCAACACCGCTCGAAGAAAGCATCAGCCTTTTCCTCGAAGATACGGTAGCCCACGCCTACTTTTACGCTTGGAAGAATCGCATCGGCACACATTTGACGGATTGTACTTACAGGTACACCAACCTTCGCGGCATATTCCTTTACCGTCATCATTTAGCGTTCATTCCTCCATTTTCCAAGCGCGCTTTACGTTTTTCTTTAAGCTCCATTAAAATTCTTGAAGCCATCTCAAACGCATCGTCTTCGTCTTTTGGGCTCAAATTATTAACATTGTTCACGGCATAAGCATAGCGGGCAATAGTGTTAAGCGCAGTTGACAAAGCATATCTCGAATAACTGTCTATTGGCACTTCTTTTGCAATTAAGTCTCGTGTTTTTTTTGGAAACATTGATACCCTTCGCATTGGTCTTTTGTCAAAAAGCTCGGCCATCACTTCCCGCCGAACTTCTTCTTTTAGCTCTGCTTTAAGACGCTCGCGTTCTAAACCGTCCATATTTTCACCTCCTCTCATTATTATTTTGTGTTAAAGTCACCATCCAAAAAGTAAGTAACATCCACGCCGAAATAATCAGCGAGCTTTTGTAATTTGTCTACTTTAGGTTTGCTTTTGTTATGTTTCCAGTCACTAAAAGTGCTTTCAGAAATACCAGTCTCTTTAGAAACCCTGTATGGAGTGACTTTTTTCTGAGTGAGCAAATTCAGAAACTTGTCATACACTCTGCATTACCTCCCCTACTATTGAAATTTTTAAAGAAATATGGTATACTTCGGATAACAGAAGCATATCAAATAAATTCACCACAAATTATTTATTACTTCGTGTTATTGTCGTACTACCGATTTCTTTAGCATTTGTTATTATATTACTACTGTTTTCGGTAGTTGTCAATACCCATACTCCATTTTTATTTAGCATTTAGAAAGGACTGCTAATTATGTATGAAAGATTCGCACAACTACTGGAAGAAACTCATCTTTCCAGCTATCGTGTATCAAAAGATACCGGTATTGCCCAAACTACACTAAGCGCTTGGAAGCAAGGAATATCTACCCCGAAAATGGATAAACTTCAAACCATTGCTGAATATTTTGGCGTTACTTTGGATTGGCTTATTGGGAAAAGTGATAACCGTAATGGCTCAGCAATTTTTGAAGTAAATGAATTTATCAATAAACCAAAGCGTGTTGCTCCAAAAGAATTAAAAAAATTACTTACTGATGAAGCTATCACGCTCAACGGTCGCCTTTTAAATGATGAAGACAAGCAAAAAATGTATAGAATTATTGAGGCAGCCTTCTGGGATGCCAAACAAATGAATAAACGCAAAAAAACGAGTATTGAGTTTAACCAAACTATTTTAAAAGATTCCGACAAGGAGTAAATCATGGCTTACAACATCCCGCTCCGAATACGAAACTTAATACGGCGGGCTGGTTCATCGAATCCTTATGACATAGCTGAATTTCTCGGTATAAAAGTAAAAGCCGTCGATACGCCAACGCATATCAACGGCATCTGGAAAAGGATTTTAAGAAGAAAGTTTATATTTGTAAATGAGCGGCTAAACGAATGGCAGAAAAAAGCTGTTGTAGCCCACGAAATAGGACATATAACATTGCACCCAAAGTATAGTTCCTTCTGTCTCGATAACCGTACTTATTTCAGTAGTACCCGCCACGAAAACGAAGCTGATGGATTTTCCATCGAGCTCATGAAATACGCTTGTCCCGACATAGATAGTATGTTCGTAGACAAATTTTTAAAGGAAGGTTGGAAAAGATGAAAAAATTTTTGTTAGGGCTGGCAATGAGCGTTATGCTCTTGCTTCCTGTCCAATGTTTTGCTATGGCAGGAATAATTCGTTATGTGGATGACAATGTTATCGTAATAGCCGACCAGTATGAAAACCTCTACTGCGGCGAAGTCTATTCTATTAGCTGGGCTGAACGTGATGATATTGTAGGTGGCGATTTCGATATGTATGGTTTTTGCCAGCTCTACAATGTAACAAAAGATGAAAACTTCGACATTTACATCGACGAAACTTATTTAACCCCAGTCGAAGGGGCAGATTGGCTCGCAGATAAATTAAACCTTTAAGGAGGAACACCATGATTAGAGAACCCAGACAATACACCGAAAAGAATAAATATAAGTTAGGGCTTCAATCCCCAGATGACATAAAATACGAGCAAGGAGAGCAAATAGGTACCTTTCGTGATGCCGAGAAACGTCAAACCATTATGCCCATTATTATCGACGATGAAATACTTAAAGAAATTAATATGCGCCAAATGGTTTTAAAGTACATAGGTATTCAACCGATAATTTTTGTCAGTGCCGAATTTGCCAAAGAGCTTTCCGAACACCGCGACTCCCCTATCTTCTTTTATCTTTGGCACGAGCTTGGACATGTAGTATTAAATCATCAAAATAGGTTCCATACCCAAAAAGAAGTAATCACCGACCGCCTAAATGCCATAAAGGCAGGAACTGTTTGCGTTACCGAAAAGGAAGCGGATTTATTTGCTGCCCAGCGCGTCGGTGCCGCTACCGGTGTGGTAGCAATCCGCAAACTCCAACAGGAGCGCCTGAAATATGATAAGGAACACCATTTAGAAACTAAAGAACAATCCATTCTTGCTCAGAAAGAGTTTGAATACCGAATGGATGCACTGCAAGACCTTGCCTTCGTAAAACAGCTTTGAAACAGCAGCAGAACAGCTAAATGCCAACAAAAAAAGCCGCCCTTTTTGGGGCGGCAAAAATTGGCGACATTAAGCAAACATAAGTTTGCAGAAAGGAGTAATAATGCCAAGAAAATCAGCACAAAGACCTAAAAACGCTAACGGCGAAGGTACGATAAGTTTTGAAAAAGACAGAAAAAAATGGCGTGCTTTGATATATGACCCAGAAGGCAATCGTTTAAGAAAACGCTTTGATACCGAATCCGAAGCCAAAGAATGGCTCATTTTGAAAAAAGCAGAATTTACAAAAGGTACCTATATCCCACCATCCAACATGACATACGGAGAATGGCTCATAGAATACATTAAAACTTACAGAGAGCCAAAGTTAAGAGAAAAATCGGCAGAGCGTTTATGGCAAACCGCAGCACATTTAGCACCGCTGTCCAACACGCCATTGCAAGATATTGAACCATTTGCTATTCAAAAATTTTATTTGTCATTATCTGAAAATATGGCTAATAGCGGCAAAAAGAAAATTCATCAATTAGTAATAAGCAGCTTAAAAAAAGCCTTTGCTTTAAAATTGATAAGCGATGACGTAACACTTCCAATAGAAGCTCCAAATTATAATAATGAGACTGATGAAGTTGAAGTGTTTACTATTGATGAAGTACAAAGGATATTCCAAACCATTTCGGTAAGCAGATATTACAAAAAATATTATTCTTTTATTCTGCTCGCCGCAACAACCGGAGCTCGTCTCGGTGAACTACTGGGGTTAAAACGTAACTGCGTAATGGACGGCTACATCAGAATAAACAATAGCTTACAGGAAATACGTAGTAAACTTGTTGATATGCCACCAAAAACAAAGCGTAGCAATCGTGATATAGCCATTCCAGAATCTGTCGAAAAAAATTTACGCGACTATATGTTTCGCTGCAAAATTATTCCAATGAACGGTTATGTATTCCATACTCGTAAAGGGGGACCACTTGCTCCAAGAAATATGGAAAGAGTTTGGAAATCAATTCTTAGAGAAGCTGGGGTGTTGTACAAAAAATTTCATACTCTCAGACATACTCACGCTACTCAACTTTTAGCAGACGGCGTTCCAGTCACCGAAGTTTCCAAGCGTCTGGGGCACAGTTCGCCTGATATTACTTTGCGAATTTATGCCCATGCAATTCCAAAACTTGATACTGCTATTGTCGTACCAGCCGTAGAGCGGCTTTACAAATTACCGCAACAAAAATCTGGGGACAACGTGGGGACAACCTCCCTTGAAAAAGCATTAAAAAGCTCAGAAAAGTTGTTGATAACACCAACAACACAAGCAGTATAAAAGCCAGTCTCATTGAGGCTTAACAGGGTTTTTCATAGAAGAACTCCAAAACCGTTGGTTGTGGGTTCGATTCCTACTGCCCCTGCCAAGAAGTTAAAGCGCAGATTAAAATCTGCGCTTTTTATTTTTTGCCTGTCATACAATCAATTATATTATACATTTTATTATAAATAAAACTAAAGGCTGCACCTTCTAAAAGATGCAGCCTTATTTTTATGTGTTTTTAGTTTTTGGTGTACAAAATGCGTACGGAATTTAACACGCACAGCATTGCCACGCCGGTATCGGCAAATACCGCTGCCCACATGCTTGCATAACCGGCAATGCCCGCAACCATAATTACGGCTTTTACGCCCAGTGCAAAAATTACGTTTTGCCAAGCAATTTTGCCTGTACGGCGCGCTATGCCGATAGCCTGAGGAATGGCTTTCATTTCCGATTTCATGAATACCACATCGGCAGCTTCCAGTGCAGCATCGGCGCCGCTGCCCATTGCAGCGCCTACATCCGCACCGGCAAGTACCGGAGCATCGTTAATGCCATCGCCCACAAACATTACGCTGCCGTATTTGCTGCGCAGTCTGCCAAGTTCGTTCAGCTTATCCTGCGGCAGCAGTTTGGCACGCACTTCATCAATGCCTGCAAGGTTAGCAACTGCCTGCGCTCCGGCTTCGGCATCGCCCGTAAGCATTGCTGTAGTCAGCCCCATCTCCCTGATGCGTTTTACAGCTTCTACAGCATCATCTTTAATGGTATCGGCAATTACAAGGTGTCCCAGGTATTTGCCATTTTTGGCAAGCAGCACTTCCGTGCCGTAGCCGCCTGTTTCAAAATCAGTATATTCAACGCCAAAACGTGTAAGCAGCTTGCGGCTGCCGCACAATACAGTGCCATCAGCGGTTTGCGCGCTTATGCCCTCGCCTGCTATTTCCTTAAAGCTTTGCGGGCGTTCCGGCTTAATACCGCGTTCTTTAGCCGCATTCACAATGCTTACGGCAATCGGATGCGTACTTGCGGCTTCTACGCCTGCACACAATGCCAAAACTTCTTCTTCGCTGATGCCTTGGCGCGCAACAACCTTTTGCACTACAAAATTGCCTTTGGTTACAGTGCCGGTTTTATCCATAACAACGGCACGCACATTTTTAAGCGCTTCCATGGCAGAACCGCCTTTAAATAAAATGCCGTCTTTAGAACCTGCGCCAATGCCGGAGAAGAACGCCAGAGGAACGCAAAGCACCAGAGCACAGGGACAGCTTATAACAAGAAAAGTAAGCGCCGTATAAATCCAGTGCTGCCAGTTGCCGGTAATATATCCCGGCACCAATGCGGTAAGCAAAGCAACTGCAACAACTACCGGTGTATAAATGCGTGCAAAACGGGTAATAAACCGGTCAATTTGCGGTTTGTTGGCAGCAGCATTTTCCACGCTGTCTAAAATACGCGTTACCATTGATTCTGCCAGAACTTTTTCTACACGTATTTTCAGCATGCCGCTGCTATTAACGCAGCCGCTGGTAATTTCATCGCCGTAATTCTTGCGCACCGGAACCGGCTCGCCTGTTACCGGAGATGTATCTACAAGGCTGTCGCCTTCAACAACAATGCCGTCCAAAGGAATACGGTCGCCAGCACGTACCAGCAGAATATCGCCGACATGCGCATCAGCTGCCGGAATAACTTTTACATCATTGCCAACCAGAAGATTAACGGTTTCCGGACGCATATCTACTGCATCCATAATCTGTCCGCGGCTTTTTTCAACTGCGCGGTGTTCAAAATATTCGCCGATGCGGTAAAAGAACATTACACCAACAGCTTCTTCATAAGCCGAAATAAAGAAGGCTCCGATTGTAGCCAAAGTCATTAAAAAGTTTTCATCAAACACGTTGCCGCGGAAAATATTCTTAACTGCCGTCAGCACAATACGTCCGCCCAAAAGAATGTAAGCAATTATCATCACATACAGATGGTATTCTTCCGGCACCAGTCCAAGCCATTCTGTACCAACAAACAATACGCCGCCGACAATCATTTCCGCAGCAGATAAAGTTTCGGCAGAAACGCTCAGACCGCCACCGCGTTTGCGTTCATCAACATGCGCTGCCAGTTTTGGCGCGCCGCCGCGTTCTTTAACAACAACTCCGCTTTCGATGCCTTCGCAAATTTTTTGCAGTTCAGGTAAAAGGTCTTTTTCTGTTTTGGCAGTAACCTTTAACTGTTTGGTTGCAAAAGTTATCGTTGCACTGCTTACTTCCGGCAGACCGTTAATAGCCCGCTCCATTTTAGCAGCACAGTTGGCACAGCCAAGGTTCTCTAAAACATAACTTTTGGTTGCAAACTTAAACGGCCCTTCGCCTTCGCGCGGCACAACTTCCACGCCGCTTTCAATGCTGGTGCATATTTCACGAATTGCCGGCAGCACGGCATCATGGTCTTTAGCCGAAAGACGCAGTTGTTTGGTAACATAGCTGATATTTGCATATTGCACTCCCGGCAATTCTTTAATGCGGTGTTCCATTTTGGCGGCACAGTTGGCGCAGCCAAGATTTTTTAAAATATATACTTTTTTTATGCAGCCGGCATCAGGCATTTTGCAAGTACAGTTTTCCAAACTTTCACCACATACATCACAATAATCCTCATGCGGATGGCAAATTTCGCATTGACAATCTGCAGGATGTCCCGGAACGTGATGGCTATGTGTATGTTCTTCTCCGCAGCCGCACTCATCATGTCCGTTAGTGTGTTCAATGCCGCATCCACATCCATCATGATGATGTTCATGCGTGTGTTCAGCGCCGCACCCACAAGTTTTACTATGGCTGTGCATATGACCGGCCTCATGGCTGTGGTCATGTCCGCATACACATGCTTCTGCATTATCATGAATATGGTTATGAGTGCGTACTTCTTCTGAAGAATTATGAATGTCTTCTATTCCGCACAGCTTATTTTCCTTCATCATCAAGCCTCCTTTTATAAATGAGCAAGTATTCATATGTTGCCTAACACTTATCCAAAAGTTAATTCCTTTTGATGTACCGATTATAACATATGAGCAATCATTCATCAATAGTTTTTTGAAAAAATTTTCTAATTTTTAATTCAGCATAACGGAAAGGCAATTACTGGCCTTCCGTTATGCTGAACAACAAAATAAAATCGCTCTTAAATCCTTACAGAGGCGGCTTTAACTGCATTGTGCCAGCCCTGTAAAAGGCTCTCTCTTTTAGCCTGACCCATCTGCGGCTTGAACTCTGCGGCGATAACATGGTTAGCCAAAATTTCTTCCTTGTCCTGCCAATAGCCTACGGCAAGCCCGGCCATGTATGCCGCACCCATAGCCGTTGTTTCAATGCAGTATGGCCTTACAACAGAAGTATTTAAAATATCTGCCTGGAACTGCATTAAAAAATCGTTGTCGCATGCGCCGCCGTCAACACGCAAAGATGTTATAGGCATGCCGCTGTCTTCCTGCATCGCCATCAAAACATCATTTACCTGGTACGCTATGGATTCCAGAGTTGCGCGTACAATATGACTGCGGTTTACGCCCCTTGTAAGGCCCACAATCGCGCCTCTGGCATACTGGTCCCAATATGGCGCGCCCAGCCCCACAAATGCAGGCACAACATAGCAGCCGTTTGAGGCGTGCACTGATTTTGCCAACACTTCCGATTCTGACGCATCACGGATAAGGCCAAGTTCATCGCGCAGCCACTGCACGGCAGCACCGGCAACAAAAATTGAGCCTTCCAGCGCATATTCAACTTTGCCATCTACGCCCCATGCAATAGTTGTAACCAGCCCGTTATGCGAATTTACCGGCGTAGTGCCAGTATTCATCAGCATAAATCCGCCGGTGCCGTAAGTATTTTTTACTTCGCCGCGCTCAAAGCAGGTCTGCCCGAATAATGCGCACTGCTGGTCGCCGCCGGCGCCTGCAATAGGCACTTCACGTCCGAAAAGATTGCTGTCCGTATAGCCGTAAACATAACTTGATGGCTTAACCTCCGGCAAAAGCTGCTGCGGAATTTTTAAAACTCGTAAAATTTCTTCATCCCATTTTAAAGTATGGATATTAAAAAGCATCGTACGCGAGGCGTTGGAGTAATCAGTTACATGCACCTTGCCACCGGTCAGTTTCCAAATAATCCAACTGTCAATAGTGCCGAAAAGCAGTTCACCTTTCTCAGCACGTTCGCGTGCTCCCGAAACATTATCAAGCAGCCAGCGCAGTTTGGTAGCTGAAAAATAAGCATCCAGCACCAGCCCTGTTTTGCTGCGGAAAAACTCCGCCATGCCAAGTTTTTTCAGTTCATCGCAATAACCTGCCGTGCGGCGGCACTGCCAAACAATCGCTTTATGTACCGGACGCCCGGTTTCTTTATCCCATAAAACCGTAGTTTCGCGCTGATTGGTAATGCCAATGCCTGCAATTTCGTTAATGGTAATATCAATTTTACTCATTGCTTCATACATCAGGCCGGTTTGGGTTGCCCAAATTTCCTCTGCTTCATGCTCAACCCAGCCGGGCTGAGGAAAATACTGGGTAAACTCCTTTTGCGCCGCACTGCAAATACGTCCGTTTTTATCAAATATAATGCAGCGGCAGCTGGTTGTACCTAAATCAAGTGCCATAATGTATTTATCCATCCGACATCACCCTTGCCAACAAAAATTTTTATTACATATATAATTTATTATAACAAAAAAACCGTTGTAAAAAACGGTTTTTTTATTTGTTTTTATTTAGTTTTTTACATTAGCTCAAAGATTTCCGTTAACTAAATGGCAGGCTACCAAATGCCCCGGAGCAACTTCTTTCAGTTGAGGTTTTTGGTGTCTGCAAATATCCATGCAGTATTCGCACCGGCCTTGAAAGGGACATCCCTTTGGCAAATCAAGCGGACTTGGCACATCACTTTCCAACGGTTCAATTTTCTCGCCCGGCTTAAAATCAACCTTAAAGACAGATTTCATCAATGCCTTTGTATACGGGTGCATTCCGTCGCCTGTAATACGCCGACCGCCGCCGATATATTCCACAATATTGCCCAAATACATTACGGCAATCTGATGGCACATTAAATCTACCAGGCCAATATCGTGGCAGATAAACAAATAGGTTATGCCTTTTTCTTTCTGCAAACGCACAAGCAGTTCGCATATTTTTTCCTGCACCGATACATCAAGCGCGCTTGTCGCTTCATCGCATACCACAATTTTAGGCTCAAGCGCCAGTGCTCGCGCAATTCCAAGGCGCTGCCGCTGTCCGCCGCTCATGTTATGCGGATAGCGGTCTTTAAAATCTACAGGCAGTTCTACCATTTGCAGTAATTCTTCTGCCTTAGCATCAATTTCTCTTTTTTTAATTAAACCAAAGTTTAAAAGAGGTTCACAAACTATTTCCTTAACCTTCATTTTAGGGTTAAATGCTGCCAACGGGTCTTGAAACACCATTTGTATTTTTCTGCGGTTCTGGCGTGCGGTTTCGCCGCGCAGCTTTAAAATATCCCTGCCTTCAAAAATAACTTCCCCGCTTGTTGCAGGATGTATTTGCAAAATAGTACGCACCAAGGTACTTTTGCCGCAGCCCGATTCGCCGATAATGCCCAAAGTCTGTCCTTCATAAGCATTTAGGGTAATATTATCGCAGGCAGTTAAAAATTTGCCGCCTTCTGCTGCAAACTTTTTGGTTAAATTTTTAATTTCCAATATTACAGGAGGCTGATTAACGCTCATAATACTTTTTATCCCCCAATACCGGCACGGCAGCCAAAAGTTCTTTGGTATAGTCATCCTGCGGATTGCCAATAACTTCACGCCTGCCGTTTTCCACTACACGGCCCTGCTTCATTACCATCAGTTTGTTGGAAATATAAGAAGCTACGCCCAGATTATGTGTAACCATAATCACAGCTACACCGAACTCATTTCTTATATCTACAATCTGCCTTATAATCTGCGCCTGTGTTGTTACATCAAGCGCACTTGTAGGTTCATCTGCCAAAAGCAGTTTGGGGCGGAACACCATTGCCATAGCAATTCCCACGCGCTGGCGCATGCCTCCCGAAAGTTCAAACGGATAGCTTTGCATAATATTTTCAGGATTAGGCAAACGCACGTTGTTTAACATATCTTTTGCCATTTCCGCAGCTTCAATTTTGCTTCTGGACGGCTCATGCGTCAAAATATAATCCACAAACTGCTCGCCAATGCGGCGGATAGGGTTAATCATATTGCCGCTGTCCTGAAATATCATCGACATATCGCGCCCGCACATTTTACGCCATTCTTTAGGCGTATTTTTTAATAAATCACGCCCTTCAAAAGTAATGCTGCCCGCGCTTACATGCCCCTGTCCCGGCAGGCAGCCCATGATGGCACGGATAACCGTTGTTTTGCCGCTGCCGGATTCTCCTACTATCGACATTATTTCGCCTTTATCAAGCTGTAAATTTACACCGCTTACAGTAAGTTTTTTACCGTAACTGATGTCTAAATTTTTTACTTCCAGAAGCATTTATAAACTTCCCTTCTTTATTGCTGCTTAACTGTTAGCAGGAGCAACATCTTTGGTCAGCCAATAATAATCTGCCGGTAAAATCTCGGCGTTTTTCAAATTAGTTTTGCTAACCATATTGGTTTTAGGATAACCAAAGAACAAAGCAGCACCGTCATCAAGCAATATCTGCTGCATTTTTATCATTAACTCGCGGCGTTTGGCAGGGTCAAATTCAACTGCAAGCGCATCGCTTAAAGCGTCAAATTGCGGATTGCTGTAACCGGTGGAGTTCTGCGGCTGGCTGCCGTTGACGTTGGTTTTCCAGTACCAGTCGAGGTATACAGCAGGGTCACCGCTGTTAGCAGTAAGGATGTTGGAAATGCACAGGTCAAAATCGCCTTTTTGGCGGATTGGGTCAAGCACATTGTAATCAACGTTCTTCATGTTAATTTTAATGCCGATTTTTTTTGCATCAGACTGAGTTGCTTCTGCATACAGCGGCAATTCGGCACGACCACTGTAATATACAAAATCAAGTTCAAGATTTTTACCGTCTTTATCTACATAACCATCATTGTTGGTGTCTTTCCATCCGGCTTCCGCCAAAAGCTGCTTAGCGCGCTCTACATTATAAGTGTTGGGGTCAACAAGCTGGTCAAACCCGTAATCCAATGAAGGCGGCACAGGCGCTTTCCCTGTAATGAAAGTGTCTTTAAGCAATACTTTATTGTAGGTCTCGCGGTCAAGGCAGCTTATAAGAGCTGCGCGAACTTTGGGGTCATGGCACGGACGGCCTTCGTTCATGTTAATTTGCGCAAGTACGGTACGCAGCGAAGCAAGTTCGGAAATATTATATTTATCTTTATCGCGGAAAAGTTCAAGGTCGCCGTGCGCAATATTTATAGCCATGTCAATTTCGCCGCTTTGCAGCGCCATAGCGCGTGTGTTAGGGTCATCAATGGTGGGAATTTCCGCATGTTTAAACGGCACAGCTCCATCCCAGTAATTAGGGTTGGCTTCCATAACAGCTTTAGCCTTACTGTATTCCTTAACCATATATGGACCGGTACAAATAGGCCCCTGCGTTGCGTAATCACGGTCAGTAACACTGGTATCAATAATAATAAACAGCGGGTCAGCCAACATTCCCGGCAATGTCGGCACCGGTTTTGCTGTTTTGATAATCAAATTCTGCCCATCAGCCGTAATGCTTTCGTAAGTAAAAAACGTCGGCGCACGGTTAGATTTTTCAAAAGTGCGTACCAAACTATTTTTAACAGCTTCTGCCGTCACTTTATTGCCGTTGCTGAACACTGCTTTATCGTTAATTTTAAAAGTCCATGTTAATTTATCATCGCTTACGCTCCATTTTTCGGCAAGCCATGGCGTACTGTTCATTTTATCATCAAATTTTACAAGGCATTCGCCCAAACCGTAGCGCATAACAACCCAGCTAAAAAAGTTATCGGTAGTTTCAAGGCTATCGGCAAAATTAGTAACGCCAAATTTTACGGTATCGCCTGTTGCAGCAGCGCTTGTGCTTTCATCACTGCCGCAGCCTGCTGAAAATGCCAGTAATCCCATCATGGCTAACGCCGCCGTAAGTTTTTTTACTTTATTCATAACAACATCGTCCTTTCCGCTTTTTATATCTATCGTTCACATATTTTAGCTTTATTCTTCCTGGCGCGGGTCAAGCACATCACGCAATGCATCGCCCCACAAGTTAAAAATTACTACTGTTATAAAAATTGCAAGGCCGGGGAAAATCATCAGCCACGGGGCTGTTTGCATTTGCTGCCTGCCTTCATTAAGCATCAGCCCCCATTCAGGTGCAGGCGGCTGCGAACCGAAGCCTAGAAAAGACAGCCCTGCCAGTTCCATCATCATTGCGCCGATATCAGAAGCTGCTGTAATCAGCATCAGCGGTAAAATATTCGGCAAAATGTGTTTCCATAATATATGTGTTGAAGTGCCGCCGTTTACAATGGCAGTTTCCACAAAATCACGTTTTTTTACTTTTAAAACCATACTGCGCGATAAACGTGCGTATTTAGTCCAGGTTACTACAGTCAGCGCCACAATAGCGTTAAACAGGCTGCCGCCAAGAATACCAGCAATAGCAATTGCCAGAATCATCCCCGGGAAGGAAATCATCATGTCAGCAACACGCATAATGACAATATCAACTTTGCCGCCATAATAACCGGCAAGCACGCCAAGCGTTGTGCCAACGGCAAAAATAACCGTAACCAGAATCAAAACGCTGCTTAAAGAATATGCCGCTCCATATAAAATACGGCTGAAATTATCGCGTCCTAATTTATCAGTGCCAAAAAGATGCTCGGCTGACGGCGGCAAATATGCGTTCTGCATCGTAGCCGCCAAAGGGTCATACTGTGCAATTAAAGGCGCAGCCAATGCTACTGCGATTAAAAGCAACACAAAAAAACTTGTAACGGCAAAGGCACGGTTGGTTTTCAGTCCATTAATAAGTGTCTGCATTTTACCTGCCTGCCTTTCTTAAACGCGGGTCTAAACGGTTATATGAAATATCTACGATCAGATTAATAACCATATACATCAGCGCAATCCACAGAACAATGCCCTGCACCAACTGAAAATCACGGTAGATGATTGATTGTACGGCAAGATAACCAAGCCCCGGCCATGAAAAAACAATTTCCACAACGGCCGCACCGCCTAAAAGATTGCCGAACGACAATCCCAAAAGCGTAATCAGCGGCAGCATGGCGTTAGGCAGAACCTCTTTCCACAAAATATGGATTTCGCTCATGCCGCGTGCACGTGCACCGACAACGTAATCCTGGTTCAGTTCTTCCAAAACTGCCGCACGTACCTGTCGCGTAAATTTTGCTGCCATTACAATGCCAAGTGTCATTGCCGGTAAAATAAGCGTTTCGGCGCTTACCCTGCCGCCAACAATCGGCACCATACGAAGTTTTAAACCAAAAATCCATAACAGCATTAAGCCCATCCAAAAATTTGGAACCGATACGCCAACAAAAGTTAAACCACGTACAATATAATCGAAAACGCTGTTGCGTTTAACGGCACTGTAAATTCCTGCCGGAATGGCAATTATCAGCATAAAGACGGCAGAAGCAAGGGCAAGAATAACAGTTGCAGGCAATGTATGCATCAGTTCTTCCACTACAGGCTTTTTAACCATGTAGGAAAAGCCAAAATTCCCCTGCACTGCCCGTCCAAGCCAATCAAGATACTGAAAAAAGAACGGTTTATCCAGTCCTAATTCATGGCGCAGCGCATCAACTTCAGCCTGGCTTACCATAATATCTTCATTGCCGGCAATCATCTGGCGTACAGGGTCGCCAGGCGAAAGCATAACTAACGCAAAGGTAATAAAACTAATGCCAATGAGGACAACTATTATCTGCGCTATGCGGCTTAATAATTGTTTATTTGACAAAACCAACCATCTCCATACATCAATTTAGTGCATATAACAAAATCCCCGCTGCCTTACGTACGGCAACGGGGAAAAATTAACAAAACTCTGTACATTCTGCATTTTTTCTCGCCACCTCGCCGTCGCCCGCAGCATCAGAAAGCATTAAAGGCTGCGCTCTGGCTTACGCTTGCGCGATTACAGTGGCGTGACCGCTCCGGATTTACACCGGCTTCCCTAATTTACCCCATATCGGGCACCTTTAACAAACTTATTCAGTTATCATGCATTTATTTTAGCATTAATTACTAATAAAGTAAATAATT
>ERZ779889.413-NODE-413-length-54747-cov-5.897042_pt1 | contig 54747 bp, 75 predicted proteins | sample MGYA00511030_ERZ779889 | MGnify/ENA primary metagenome ERZ779889 (study PRJEB29588, sample SAMEA2160616) | human gut metagenome | biome: human gut; feature: human-associated habitat; material: faeces | place: Denmark | collected 2008/2010 ... | reverse complement strand
GACGGGCTGCTCGTCGCAGCTTCCCGTCCAGTTCGCCGCGCCGCCGCCCGCCATCAGACCGGTGACAAGGGAAATCGGGTTGTTTGCGCCGTCTTTTGCGCGGACACAGAAGTAATCCGCGTAGCCGTTTCGCGTAAAGACCTCGCTCGTTTGCGCCAAAGTGGAATCATAGGTTTTGTTGTTGCCGCCGCCGGACATATTTGTGCCGGAAGCCCTGTTCTCGTAAATGGCCGCTCCGTCTTGATTGACGATCAGGGTTTCACCCGTAGGACAGGCGCCCACGCCGCCGCCAAAGCCGCCCGCGGTGTTTCCGGTGATCAGCGCATTCATGATCGACAGGTTGCCTTTTTCCTGAACGAAAATGCCGCCGCCGCCCCAGTCATTGTTGGAATTCGTTATGTTATTGGTAATGTATACCTTGTTCGTTGCCTGAATCACGCCGTTGGTGCCGCCGGCGATACGAAGACCGCCGCCCTCGCCATATTCGGCGCAGTTGCCGGCAATGGTTCCGCCGCTCATGGTAAAGCCGACATTGTGGCCAAAGAAGCCCGCGTAAATGCCGCCGCCTGCCAGACCGGAATAGTTGCCGGTGACATAGCCGCCGGTCATGTTCATAACGGAACTGTTCGCCAGAGCGATGCCGCCGCCGCCGTGGGTGTTGTTGACATCGTTCCGGCAGTCGTTGCAGTCGCATGCCTTATAGTTGTTGGTCACATAGCCCTCGCCGGACAGATTCAGCGTTCCGCTTTTGACGTAGATACCGCCGCCGTTGTCATGGCCACTGTTGACCCAGTTGCCCGTCACCGCACCGCCGGAGATGTTCAGCGTTCCGTTTTGAAAGAAGATACCGCCGCCGGAACTGCCACGGTTGGCCGCAATGACACCGCCCTGGATATTCACCGTTCCGTTGTCAACGTAAATACCGCCGCCGGGCGTGCCGTCACTGCCGCCGCCCACAATATAGCCGCCATTTATGTCCAGCGTTCCGCGGTCCACGGTGAATATATGTTTGCCGCCGGTGTTTTGGAGTACACCGCTCTGTAGTTCCAATGCACCCTTGACCAGAATCACCTGTTCAGAAGCCGCCTGACCCAGAATCTTTCCTGCGCCGGTGAGGGGGACGGTATGCTTTACCAGTGTTTCCGTGGTGCCGGTGCCATTGGCCGTGGATTCTGTGATGTAATACGTCAGGGTATCATTTTCCAGTGTCGCCTTATTGCCGCACACGTTTCCAGTGACCGTAGATTCGGTATCCTGAATACTGTCGGACGAGTCCATAATGGTGAGCTTCGCACCCTCGTGCACATCAAAGTACTGATTGGCCTTGCTGATCGTCAGGGTATGCCCGTTCAAATCGATGGTAGTGTTCTGCGTAATGCTCAAAATCGGGCTATTAGCCCCATCCGCCGTCCAGGCATCGCCGGTCAGCTGAAATTCGCCGCCGTTGATGAACGCGTCCCCGACATAGCCGGACAGACCTTGGAAGGATAGAGCCTGTAGTTCATACAAAGAGAAGTGATCCGTGTCTATCGTCACGTCGCCGTTCTCTCCGGTTTTCGCTTCCATGTCCGTGGCGGTCTGGGCATTCGTATCAATGTGGTAGACCTTGGGGTAAAGCCCCTCCGTGTCAATGCCGCTGAAGGTCACGGTCACGGAGCCGGTTGGCTCGATCTCATCCTCTCCGTGCCACAGGGTGATGTCCAGCAGGTAGCTCCGCTCCGGCTCGGCCTGCTCTTCGCCCAAAATCTGATCTCGAATCGCCTGACGCTCCCCGTCCGTTACCTCGGTCACCGTTACCGTGATTTCCCTTGCCGGATAGGGCAGGGAGGCACTCTCGCCGGTGATGGTCACGGTGATGCCGTTTTCGGTCTGCGCCGTCAGGGTAAATTCCTTCGGCCCCTCCGGCAGGTTGATATAGCCCAGAATCCCGGGGTCGTCCGCCCCATAGGTCAGCAGACGCACCGCGTCCTCCGCGTCGCCTTCCATGGCGGCGAAGCCGGAATCCGTGGTCTGCGCCACCAGACCCGCGCGGTCGGCCGTGCCGTCCCCGTCCCGGTCAAAGAGCACCAGATCTCCAACCGCCGGGGTGTGGGACTGTGCCGGTTCAAAGGCGTCCGCCCAGGACGTGACCCAGCCGCCGCAGTCTCTGTCCGGCGGGACGCCCTCCACCCCGGCGTAATGCAGGCAGAAGGTCAGGAACATGACGTTCCAGTCGCCGTAAGGCTCCCCGCACCACGCGCCATAGCGGGTGTAGCCCTTAACCGTTTCGCCGTCCTCCGCGACAACGTAGTTTTTCGTACTCTCGGCATAGCCCAGCTGGGTTTCGGCGATGGCAAGGGTATCCTGCCGCCAATTCCCGGTCAGCGTCACCCCCGCGAAGGTCTGCTCCCATAGCTCCGCCGTCTCCACGTCCGCGCCGGGGTCCGCGTAACAGGCAAGACTGTGGGTGTGCTCCTCCGTCCCGCAGACCAGCTCCCCGTTTTCATCCCGACAGGCTTCCCCGTGGGTATGGGCGTCCTTACCGCAGAATACCGTCTCTTCCTGCTCATTCTGAGTGCAAGCCTCGCTGTGGGTGTGTTCTTCCTGTCCGCAGACCAGCTCCCAGGTGCCGTAGCACCGGGCGGTATGCACGTGCGCCGTATCGGTGCAGGTCAGCGTCCCGGTGTCCACCGGCTCCGCCACCGTCTCAAAGCAGGCGTCGGAGTGCCGGTGCTCCAGAACCTGGGTCTGTCCGCATATCAGATTGCCGTCAGCGTCAAAGCAGTCGGGCGTGTGACGGTGGAGGACGATCTCCGGTTTCGTGCAGACCAGCACCGGCTGAGCGTCTTCCGCCGAATCCGTGGGCAGGTCGCAGCTCAGAACCTGCTCCCATTCATAGCAGGCATCGGTATGACTATGGTCGCTGTCGACGCCGCAGGTCAGTTCCCGGGACGTCTCATAGCAGCTCTCGTCATGCCGGTGTTCCTCGGATTCTTCCAGGCCGCAGGCAAGCACGGCGGTCTCGGTGTAGCAGGCATCCGTATGGACATGCTCCCCGCAGACCAGATTGCCCCGCACCGACGTATAGCAGCCCTCCGCGTGGGTATGTTCTTCCGGCAGGGCATAGCAGTCGGCAGTGTGCCGGTGTGCCTCAATCTCGGGAAGCGGACACCAGAGATTCTCGGTTTCGTCATAGCAGCGGGAATCATGGCTGTGAACCACAAAATCGGCATACCCGCACGTCGGATTTCCGTCGGCATCATAGCAGTCCGCCGTGTGCCGATGAATTTCCAGCGTCTCCGCGCTGCACACGGGAACCCTTTTCTCAACCGACGTCACCTGCGCATAGCAGGCGTCCGTGTGGGTGTGCTCCGGGATGTCACATTGCTTTTCCAGTGTGATAGCCGGCAGAATCAGCGCATAGGTGGTACAGAATACCACCACACCGGCAAGCACGGTCACTACCCGATGCCGGAGGCGCTTCCTTTTATGCACCTTCGTGTATTTTTCCGCACCCCGCAGAACATCATACTTCATATATCCCTTCACCATCCTTCCTATCTCAACGCGCCGAAGTCCGGCAGAGGCCAGACCCGGAATACGATCCTTCCGACGATTTGCTCATCGGAAATGCAGCCGACCGCGGTACTGCGGGAATCCACCGAGGTGGAACGGTGATCGCCCACACAGAAGTAACGGTTATCCGGCACCTGATAAGGCAGCGTAATGTCACATTCTCCAAGCGCTTTTTCCGTCAGGTACGGTTCCTCCAGCAGCCTTCCGTCCACGGATACATTTCCGCTTTCGTCGATATCCACCCATTGGCCGGGGCCGGCAATACAGCGCTTCACCAGAATCTTGTTTCCCAGGTAGAACGCCACCAGGTCGCCGGGTTCAAAGCCCGAGCCCTTGACGGAGAGGACAATATCCCCCTCCTTCAGCGTGGGCGTCATGGAAGACCCATAGATCTGCAGCACGGGCATCCAGATGGTAGCCACCAGCACGGCTACAGCCGCAACAACCACAAGCGTATAGACGGTGCTGCGAAGAACGCGTTTATACCGCCGTTTGTATTTTTCTCTGCCAAGCTCCGCCTCCAGCTGTTCCAGAGTCGGCGGCTCGGGAGATTTCCACGATTTCGACTTCATAACTCTCCGCTTCCCTTTTCCGACATAAGACGCACGTTTTCCAGATATTGCTGCGCGGCTTTGTCCGCGGCCTCAAATACACGGTTCAGCTGCAGCGCTGCCTCCGCAAGGGAACCGGCTTTTTCAACCGCTATTCTGCGATCCCGGAGCTGCGCCTCCGCACGCTCCAGCCTGATTTTCAATTGACGGTTTTCTTCCGTCTGCGCAATCAGCATTTCCAGCAGCTCGCTCCGGCTTAACCGTCTCAGTTCCTTATCCGTCATCCGACTTCCCTCCAATCTGCGCTTACGGCTGAAAGCAGAAAAAAGCAGCGGTCGCTTTCCTGCCCATCCTTCCCACAATGTAGCTAAAAGACCTGATTCCCGGTGATATACGGGAATTGGAATCGTTTCCAACCTCTTAATACAAATGATATCACGTTTAACACGTAAATGCAACCATTGATCGTCGAATATTGTGTGTCAGAATTAACGAATTTTCAGCTTTATTTTTGTTAATTATTTCCCCACTCCGGAAATAAGACGAAGCATTCCCGCCATCCGTGCGCTTCTGCGCAGGAGACTCTGGAGGACGTATCGGAAATGCCCGGATTTAGAGAAGAGAAAAGGCTCACCCGCAGTGCCAGCTACTGAAAACTGCGAAAGGGAAAGCTGGGAATGAGCAGTTTTACCAAAGCAGTGATATCTTTCAAGACTAGTATAGTGTATTTTACCGGATTCGTCAATACCCTGTAACAAGCAATATTCCCCACCCTTTCACACAAGGCACTCAATTTCTCTGTAATTTGACAGTATCTTCTTCGCGAGAGGATATGTCACAATCCGGAAGCTCGATTCCTTTCCGCAAGTAAGGGAACCGTGTCCCCATTGCGGCGTTGCCCTAAGCGAGTCGGAGTTCTGCAAGCTATGTACAATAAATAAAGCAGCACGCCCTGCCAATCAAGGCAGGGCGTGCTGCAATTTTGGAGCAGGTTGCGTCCTAAAATCCGAACACGGTACTTTTGCTGGAATTGGCACGCGATATGTCCTCGTGGGAATTTGCGTCAGGCGGTAGGCGTACACGAGTTTCAGGAACCCCGGCTCATCATCGTAAACGGTGACGGAATTTACAAGCATTTCAATAAGCATGGCTTTCTGGGTTTCCAGTGGAACCGCCTTTTCCCTTACCGCTTTCAGATAAACCACGACAGATTCCTTTGTGAGCGGAATCACGCCGCGTTCTTCATCGGATAGTTGTGTAGACAGCCCCTTTTTCTGGGCTTCCAATTCGGCAAGCCTTTCCACAATAGCGTCCGGCGCAACAGAAGCACATTCAAGCGCTTTCGTCAGATTGCGGATTTTAATTTCAATTTCAGAAATCTTTTTTCGTATGACCGGAATCTGTGTATTCTTCTGAATGTCTTCCTCTGACTGCTGGGCGGCTACTTCTGCCACAAATTCGATAATTTCGTCTGTCAGTACGTCAAGAGCATCCTGAGCTACCACATCTTCCAGCCAGTCCTTCGGGACTGGCTTTTTTTCACAGCTGTTATGATGCTTGCGGGTCGCGCAGGAGTAATAATTGTACATTTTCCCGGATTTTCCGCGCCCGCACTCGCCTGTCATTGGAGCGCCGCAGTGACCGCAGAAAATCTTTCCGGCAAGAAGGTACGCCACTTTTGCTTTTCCACGGGCAGGGGCAGCTTCGTTGACCTTCAAGCGGGATTGAACGGCAATCCACGCATCGTCGGCAATAATTCGCGGGATGATGCCCTCTCGCCGAATTTCCTTGTACTTATATACGCCTATATATTTCTCGTTCCGGAAAATATTTTTGAAGCTGCTCTTGTTGAATTCTGCGCCGCTTGCTGTCCTGTAACCCCTGGCGTTGAAGTCTGCGCATATCGAGGCGGCTGTTTCCCCGTCACCGTATCGGGAAAACGCTTCCTTCACCAATGGGGCTGTCAGGGGGTCAATGACGTACTTTTTATTTTCAATTTTATATCCCAGTGGGATTTGACCGCCCAAACAATTTCCCTTAATGGCAGATTCCCGCATTCCCCGGGTTATTTTCTGGGACAGCTCCAGAGAATAATACTCCGCCATACCTTCCAGCAGGGCTTCCAGAATCACACCCTCCGGGTTCTTGGAAATGCCCTCTTTCGCGGATTCCACGTTACAGCCGTTCTTCCTGAGCCGCATACGGGCAATGGCGCTGTCTTCCCGGTTCCGGGCAAATCTATCCAGCTTGTAAACCAAAACGGTTTTCCATGACGATCTGGCGCTGTCAGAAAGCATCTGCTGGAACGCTGGCCGCTTGTCCATGCTTGCGTGGGCGGAAATCGCCCGGTCAACATAAATGGCGGCAACCCGGTAGCTGTGGTGCTTGCAATAGGCTATCAGTTCCCGGAGCTGCCCTTCGATGGACTGCTCTGTCTGCCGGTCGGAACTGTAGCGCATATACAGGCAGCAGACCGCCTCACAGTCCGAGGAAAGAACGGAGGGGTTATCTGCAAACTGCTGTCTTTCCTCCGGCGTAAGAGCCGATAGATCAATTGGGATTGTTTGCATCGTGTTTACTCCTTTTTGCGTTTCGCTTTATCACAGTTCGGACGATATACAGGCATGTTCCGATAATGGAAAAGGCCGCGACATAAACGATCGGCGAGGCGTGGCCGGACTGGAACAGGCCAAGATTCGGGTTTTGCATATCCAGAAAGACATATACCATAAGGAAGATGCCGAACAGAACCGCAAGCCCTGCGGCTCCATAAGTCACATGCTTCCAGTTATGCCGGACGGCGGATATTTCTTTATCCATCATGTGGCTGCGCTCTTCTAGCCGGGAGATGGCGTTATCTTTTTCCGAGATGAGTTCTTCCTTGTGTGAAATTTCAGTTTTCAGCCGTTCGATTTCCGCGCTCTGGTCTTGCTTCGGCGGGGACAGCTCCATCAGTTCGTCCAGGGACAGGCCAAGGTCAATGGCAATGGCGGTCACATCATAGATACTTGGACCCGTCAGGTGGCCGGAGAAAAACTTTTTAACCATGGATTCACTTAGCCCTGTGCTGTCGATAATCTGCTGATTGGTTTTGTACTGTTCCTCCTTTGCCCATTTCATCTTTGTGGGCAGATTATCACAAATCGTCGATATTTGTTGTATTATTTTCCGTTTTTCCATTTTCTGCTCACCCTTCCCGAAAAAATCCTACAAATTACGCTGAAAACGACTGAATTACCCGGATGCACCTTTACGTCACCAACGGCTAAACAGTATTATCATACTAGCCAAAGGTAAGGGACACACCATTCCGGCGGCAAAGCCCCGTCACCTTGTGGCACGGGTGGCGGGGCAATCCTTGATTCTGGCGGAAGATTTACTCGCGTTCGCCTTTCAGCTTCTTTTGCTCACGCTCAATTTGAGCAATGCTCTTTTCCGGCGTAGGCAGGTCTTCCGGCATGGTGCCACCCAAATCTTTTATGGTCTGACGCACCTTCTTCCCAACTTCATAGTGCGTATTGTTTGCAGCTTGCTTGCCGCGAATGCCTTCGCGGCGAAGCTTTTCATCCGTCTGGGTGGCGCGGAAGAGATTTGCTGCAAGTTCAGTGCTTCCCATGTGATCCAGTATTCTCTGGCTCTTTTTTAAGCCTTTTCGTGCGTGAATCTCCTTCATTCCCAGTCCGCCGTATAGCCCCTGATAGCCCTTGTTTTGAAATATTGCGTAGTCCCGTGGATCTTCAATTCCGGCCATTTGTGCCGCTTCCGCAAGAGACTTGTTGTGAGCGGTCATCTCATCACGAATTGCCAATCGTTTCTGATCTTCGGAAAGCTGGTCGTAGTTGTCAATCAATTCCTGCTGACGCGTTTTTACCGCAAAATATGTCTGACCGACAGCTATTACGGGTTTAGAAGGGTCGCCGTTCATCACAATCAAGTAACACGCATAGCGAGTTAGTGCATAATCACTAATTTTACGGACACTTCCGGTGTTCATTTTTGTGAAACTGGTAACTTCGCCGAAATTGTCTTCGATAGAAATTCCACTGTTCTTGCAGGCGTCCATCGCCTTAAAGAGAATATTTTCAAAGTTTCTCCAGTCCGCATATTGAAGAACTCGCGCAAGTTCTCTGGCGAGCCAATATTCCTGGCCATATTCGTCAATGTGCTTTATGCTTTCAAATGTTTGCTCGGAATAGCTTTCCAATTCATATCCTTCCATGCGTCATACGCCCTTTCCAACTATTTATATCAGCGCCAAACTGGACAATTCTACAGGAAAATAATACCACGTTCGACATATAATCTCAACGAAGAGAAAAATTTTTTGTGCAATTTTTTAATTAGTCCGGTTTATTGGACAGATAGTATGTTATAACCAGCACGTAAGCCGAACAGGCGTTCGATAATGATAAAAAGTAAAGGAGAGATACAACATGCGGGATGAAGTTTTGAAGATGTTTGAACAGCTTAGTGAAGAGGACAAGGAAAAGATCATCGCTCTTGCATCTGCTCTTTTACAAGATCAGACAGAGTTTCATAAAGACGTGCCTGTCTCTCCGGTGTGAGCATGTCATACATCTTCATGAAAACCTCGGTTCCCTTGCTGGGAGCCGGGGCTTTTTCTGTTTCCGGGGCTTTTTCTGCCCTATTCATAGTATATTTCTCAAACTCAGTCCTATTAAAAATAGCTGCTCTTTGCGAATTGACTACACTGTAGATGTCAGATACAGGTATCCCAAAGAAATCTGCTATTCTCATGATTTGTGAATCCCTCGGTACTGAGCCGTTTTTCCAGCCAGACACAGAAGACTTTGAAAGCCCAATTTGTTGCGCAGCTTTTGAAGGGCTTATCTTTGCCCTATTGCAAAGCTCGACAAAGTAATTGTAAAACATCTCCTAAAAACACCTCCTGTAATTGTGCATATCGGCAAAAATGAACGAATTGTACTTTTCATATTGACAAACTGAACCTTTTGAACTATACTAACGTCATGAACACCACTTCCAAAAAAGGGTGCAGAAAATCACGGGGTATGAAATCCGAGTTTTCGGAAATTCAAACTCCGGCGAGTAGCGGATGGTTTATTGTTTCGGCAAATTCAGTATACCATGCGCTACTCGGATTTTCAAGTCTTTTGTGGAAAAAATGTTCAAAGAAATTGGCTGCGGCGGAAAGAAAAATTCACCCGTGGTTTGGTCACGAGTGAATTTTCCCCAAATTTATTTGCCGAAATGCGCTGCGTTGGAAGTCCGTATTCCTAAACGGCGAGAAACCCTAGATTCCCGCTTTACTTTCAACAGCAGACCAAACCTGCGTCCTTGACGCACCGTTTCACTTTGGCAGTTTCGGTTCTGCCCCTCGCCCTAACGCATCACGCCACCTTCGTGGTTCGGTACTGGCGGTAACAAAAGTTTGTTGGACATAAAGTACCTCCTCACTCTTTATTTGCCGCAACGGGCTATGGGCATTATAGCGAACCTTTCCGCCGCAGTCAACCAAACAAACATTTTTTACTTAAGGAGGAGGGACAAATGGATGGCAAAACTGAAACTTCCGCAGTCTTACGGGGAGCGGGAGAAGCTGGCAAAGTATATCCGGCAAACGCTGAACACCTACAATCTTCGGAACAACTGGCTGATTCAGCAGCTTCGGAACGAGGGCTTCATCATCTCCGCGACATCCCTGTGCGACGCGCTGGCAGTTCGGTGCATGACACCGAAGACGGACGAGTTTCTGGCCAGAGCGGAGCAGATTTGCAAGCTGTACGAGCAGAGCTGCTTCGGTCAAACGCGATCCGGGAGCTTGGGAAACGGGTCAGAGCGTTCATGAAAGAGCAGCCGGACATCTACGAGCGGATTTACCGCGAGACATATGGCAGAGCTCCGAACTTTTGAAAGGAGTTATTTATGGCGAAATACAAAGTTGGGGATAAGGTGCGGATTGTGAGCAAGAACCCAAACGCTATCGGATTCACCGACGCGATGGAAAAATACCTTGGCAAGACCTTAACCGTAATAAATGTGTGGGAAAGACCATATGGACTTTCAACCTACAACTTCAAAGAAGCAACAGTTGGAAATCCTTCGATGGATCTTCCTCGTAAAGTTTCCCATTGGAACTTCGCTGAAAGCTGGATTTCTGGCCTTGCAGAGCCTGATCGGGAATACACCGTGGAACTCCGTTTTGACGGGATGATTACCACGGCCACGCTGAAACGTGGCGGGCGGGACGTAAAGACCGCAGAAACCCGGTGCAATCCGAAGGATACCTACAGCAGAGCGGAGGGCGCAAGGGTCGCCGTTGAGCGGCTTTTTGAGAAGAAGCGCAAGGAGGGCAAGCCAAAGGAGAGCAAGCCGAAGATCGGGGACAAGTTCGTGGTTGTAAGCGACCTCAGTGGCCATGAATTTCCAATCGGCGATATTGTCACACTCTGCCGCGTCTGTAACAGTTGGAGACTTTACATGAATCAGTATGGTAGAAAGCGGTGGGTTTATGAGGTTGACATGAAGCCTTACAAGGAGAACGCCAAATGATGCCGAACGAGGTTGCCCAGCTTCGCACCATGGCGGAGATGAACCGCCGGTTGCGCCGGGAAAATGAGCATCTGCGGGAATCCCTTTTGATGGAATCGAAGGAAAGCAAGGCGTTTGACGATGAGAACGTGGAGCTATTTGATGTAGTCCACAAAAACCACGACAGGAGGTGAACGATATGGCAAGCAGGAGCAAGCCCGTGGATGCCCGGTGGGAGCCGGTGCCGGAGAACCGGAAGCCGTTCAATATCAGGGAATGCGTTTTCCGTGTTCTCCCCTATGCGGGGCTGAATCTGGTGCTTTTCTGGTGGCAACAGGCTGATTTGCTGGCAGACAAGGCGGCAGTTCCCGCAATGTGGGTGTGCGCCATCCTGATGGGTGCCGGTATCGGACGGTGCATCAGAGGGCGATAAAAAGCCGCCCCCGATGTTACAGCACCGGGGACGGCAAGCGATATAAAAAATCTCGATCATTTACAGTATATCAAACTGAGAAAGGAAAGTCAATGGACGTTTTTGATAGCATGGAGCCGTGGCGGCAGGCTGAACAGTTGGCGGCGGATGCCGACTTTCGGGAAGCGGCACTCCCGAAGTGTGCCAGGTGCGGATGTCCCATCACAGACAGCAAACTGGTATATATCCCGGCGCATGATGAGTTCTACTGCCTGGATTGCATCGATTCCATGACGGAATTTAACGAGGAAGCGGAGGTGGAGGAATGATACGGAAAATTCCAACCGAGGCCATGAGCAAAGAGGAATGGACAGCGCTACGCTCTACCACCATTGGTGGTTCGGATGCCGCCGCCATTCTGGGTCTGAATCCCTACAAGTCACCGTATGCCCTGTGGGCGGAGAAAACAGGGAAGGTCATCCCGGAGGATATTTCCCAGAAAGAGGCGGTACGCCTCGGCACGGACTTGGAGGGATACGTAGCAAAGCGGTTCACCGAAGCTACCGGGAAAAAGGTACGCCGGGAGAACTACACCGTATTCCGGGACGATATGCCCTACGCCCACGCCAACTACGACCGGCTGGTCATCGGTGAACGGGCAGGATTAGAGATCAAGACCACGAACGCGCTCCACTTGAGCAAATTCAAGAACGGTGAGTTCCCGGCTACTTACTACGCGCAATGCTGCCATTACTTGCTTGTGTCCGGCCTTGACCGCTGGTATCTGGCGGTTCTGGTTCTGGGCATTGACTTCAAAGTGTTCGTCATCGAGCGGGACGAAGCAGAGCTGGAAGCCCTGAAAGAGGCGGAGGAAAGCTTCTGGGAGAACGTTCAGAGCGAAACGCCCCCGGCCATTGACGGCATGGATTCCACCATTGACGCCCTGAACGCAGAGTTCCCAGCCAGCGATCCGGACACCGAAATGGATTTGACCGGCTGCGCCGTCGACCTGGCGATCATGGACGAATGCAGCCAGCAGATCAAGGCGCTGGAAGAAAAGAAAGCCGCCGCTCAGGCACGTATCATGGAGACCATGGGAACCGCCGAGCGGGGCGGATACGGGAGTTACAGCGTCACATGGAAGACGCAGAAACGCTCCACGTTCGATAGAAAGAAGTGGGAGAAAGACCACGGAGAAATCCCACAGGACTATTTCAAATCTTCGGAAAGCAGAACTTTCCGGTTCAAAAAGGATGAACAATAATGGGAAAAACAAATATGGTAGAAATCGACACTTCCGCCACAAGAGAAGCCGTGTATGATTCCGGAAAGACGTTGGCAGTTCTCTCCGAGGAAATCGGGCGCTGCCCCAGCTATCTCAGCTACGCAGTCAATAAAGGGCAGATTCCGGAATATGCGTTCCGCAGGCTGTGTGTGCTCCTCGGTGTACCGGAAGGTGACCTGCTGAAAAAGCAGGCAGCTACCCCCCCTCAAAAAGTGGAGGCGGAAGCCGTTTCGGGCTGTGAAACCATCGGATACTCCGTAAAACTGGACGTCTACCCCAAAAAGGTACGGTTCGCGGTTCTTTTCAACGGGGAAGAAATCATTCACGCATGGAGCAGCGTCCGCGGGGCGCGGGAGCTTGACCTCATGCAGTCCATCAGCTACGCGGCGCATATGTGCTACAAGCAGAAAGAAATGAAAGTTATCGAGGAGGAAGAATAAAAAATGGCAAACATGATTCAGAACGCCGCCGCTTCCACACAGGCGGTAGCAAAAAGCAAGAAACCCAGCAGCATTCAGGACTACATTGAGGTTATGAAGCCCGCCATTCAGGCGGCACTGCCCAGCGTGATGACCCCGGAGCGGTTCAGCCGCATTACCCTGTCTGCACTGAGCGCCAACCCGAAGCTCAAGGAATGCACCCCTCAGTCTTTCCTTGGCGCTATGATGACCGCCGCCCAGTTGGGCTTGGAGCCGAATACTCCTCTTGGGCAGGCTTACCTGATTCCCTTCCGCAATCACGGCCAGATGGAGTGCCAATTCCAGCTTGGCTATAAGGGGCTTATTGATCTGGCCTACCGTTCCGGTGAGGTTTCCATCATTCAGGCGCACGCCGTATACGAAAACGACGAGTTTGAGTATGCCCTTGGCCTTGACCCGAAGCTGCGGCACGTCCCCGCCAAGAGCAACCGCGGCAAGCCCATTGCCTACTACGCCATGTTCAAGACCAAGGACGGAGGCTACGGATTTCAGGTTATGAGCATCGAGGAAGTTACCGAGCACGCGAGAAAGTTCTCTAAGAGCTTCGGGGATGGCCCATGGCAGACCAATTTTGACGAGATGGCAAAGAAAACCGTTCTGAAAAAGGTGCTGAAATACGCCCCGCTGAAATCCGACTTTGTGCGCGGTATGGCTCAGGACGGCACCACAAAGACGGATATTTCCTCCGACATGACAGATATCCCGGACATGACTGAGTACATCGACGTTGACCAGGACACCGGCGAGGTGATTTCTCAGGAGGCCGCAAATGCTTAACCAAATCAGCGTGCAGGGAAGAATCGTCCGAGACCCGGAGCTTCGCCGCACTGCTTCCGGAAAGGCTGTGACTAGCTTCACGCTGGCCTGTGACCGGGATTTCAAGAATCAGCAGACCGGCGAGAAGGAAGTTGACTTTATTGAATGTGTCGCATGGGGCGGCACCGCCGAAATGGTGGAGAAGTACTTCCATAAAGGCCAGATGGCCGTAGCGACCGGCAGATTACAGTTGCGGGACTGGACGGACAAGAACGGCCAGAAGCGCCGTCAGGCGGAGATTCTTGTAAACAACATCTATTTCTGCGGCAGCAAGGAAAGCGGCACTCAGGCCAGCTCTGGGGCTGACAACGGATACAGCACACCGGCGTATCAGGCTCCCGCCCCTGCGGCGAACTTCGCGGAGCTGGATGGAGAGGACGAACAATTGCCGTTCTAGGCCGGAAAAAGCAATCTTTCCCTAAAAAGATTGACAGTATAGTTTGCATTTTCCCTTGGCGGTGGGAGGTTAAACCGCCAACTCCAAAAGGAGGAGAATCGTGGCAAAAGAAGTTTTCAGAATCGCCTACCCGAAGACCGGCGCGGAAAAGAAGAAGTGGGCGAAGGAGTACGGCATGAATGCGTACTACGCCGGGAAGCACTGGGCATTGCGGAAGAAAGACGCTGAGTTATGGCACTGGCTTACATTGGCGGCCATGAACGCCCAGGGCATTCGCAGAACACCCTTTAAACTGCCTGTAGCCGTGACGTTCTACTGGAATGACCGGCTGGATATCGACAACCATGCAATCATGGGAAAGATGATCGTGGATGCCATGAAAGGCCGTGTCATCGAGGACGATAACCGGCGCTGGCTGAAAAGCGTTTCCCACAATTTCCACGACGAGGATTACATACAGGTTGAAATACGGGAGGTAAGGCCGTGACACAGTGTGAGATGGAAGACGAAGCAAGAAGCCAATTCACTTTTTACCGCTCATTTTTTGAAGCGGTTTTCAAGATAAAAAACAAGGCCGCAAGGGCAGAAGCCTATGACGCTATTTGCAAATACGCTCTGTTTAACGATGCCCCGGACGTAGACAAAATGTCTGACGCCGCCGCCATTGCCTTTATGCTTATCAAGCCGAATCTGGACGCAAGCAGACGGAAAGCAAAGTCTGGGAAAAACGGCGGAACCAGTAAGCAAACCGCAAGTAAAGCGGAAGCAAACGGTAAGCAAAACGGAAGCAAACAAGAAGCAAACTGCAAGCAAGAAGAAGGCGAAAGCGAGAAAGAGAAGGAGAAAGAGAGAGAGAAAGAGAACGAATGTTATCCCCCTAACCCCCTTGCAGGGGGAAGCGAAAAGAAAAAGCGATTCACCCCGCCTACGGTGGAGCAGGTGTCGGAGTATTGCCAGGAAAAGGGGTACCGCATTGACCCGGAAGCCTTTGTAGCGTTCTATGCGTCGAAAGGCTGGATGGTTGGCAAAAGCCCCATGAAGGACTGGAAGTCCGCCGTTGTCACCTGGACGAAGAGCGAAAGGCAGAGAATAGGCAACGCAAATACCCGCAGCGGCTATACCAGCGGCGTTGACCGTTTGGCAGAAATGTACAGGGAGGAATTTGGGAATGGATAAACAGGAAGCGTACCAGATTCTCACGCTTTTACAGGCAAATTATCCCGATTCTTTTCGGGGGATGTCCAAAGAGGCGGCAAACGTGAAAGTCAATCTTTGGGCAGATATGTTCTCCGAGGAGCCATTTGAGGCCGTTGCCGCCGCTGCAAAAGCGTACATAGCGACGGATACCGGCGGCTTTATGCCCACCATCGGGAAGCTGAAAGATATGCTACATCGGATGCAGTCGCCCCAGCAGATGACCCAGATGGAGGCATGGGGGCTGGTTGCCGGTGCGCTGAGAAACAGCGTGTACGGCGCAGATGACGAGTTCCGTAAGCTGCCACCGGCGGTACAGCGGACGGTTGGAAGCCCCGCCCAGCTCAAGGAATGGGCGCTGATGGACGCAGAAACGGTGCAGTCAGTGGTTGCATCGAATTTCCAGAGATCGTTCCAAGTGTGCCAGAAGCGGGAGGACGATTACCAGAAGCTCCCCGGAGCGGTAAAGAGCTTTATCGCCGAACTGGCCGGGAAGATGGACTTTGAAATGCTACCGGAAGGCGGTGGAGTATGAAAAACGAAGTAGACAAGGAAAAGGAACGCCCTGGCCAGTACATCGATTCGGAAAGCCCATTTTGCAGGAACTGCACGCGGGACGATTGCCCCACCAACGGGGACGGATGCAAGGCGTGGGAAGCATATTTCATCGATAACTGGAACAAAAACATCATGAAATCAATTGGAAACCACAAAAAACAACGCCAATTTTTCCGGTATGAACACCCTGATTTGGTGAGAGAGGGGATTGTTATCGAGAATGAATGACTTGGAGCAGATGGCAATCGATCGTCTGAAAGCCGCCTCTGAAATGTCGCTCATGGCGTATCAGCAGCCTTTGGTGATCTGCATTTCAGGCGGCAAAGATTCCGGGGTTATCACCGAGCTTGCGGTGCGCTCCGGTATCCCCTGCGAGTTCCAACACAACCACACCACGGCTGATGCCCCAGAAACGGTGCGGTTTGTCAGAAGTGAGTTCAAGCGGCTAGAGGGAAAAGGATACAAGTGCACCGTGAACATGCCGGTTTACAAGGGGAAGCGGGTATCTATGTGGAGCTTAATTCCTCAAGTGCTCATACCGCCATCCCGGTGGATGCGGTACTGCTGTTCCGTCTTGAAAGAAACAGGTGGCGCAGGGCGGTTTATCTGCACCGGCGTTCGCTGGGCTGAATCTGTATCCAGGAAAAACAACCGTGGAATCTACGAAAAACTGGGTGCAACCAAGGATAAAAATATCATTCTTGCCAACGACAATGACGAAAAGCGAATGCTTTTTGAAAACTGCCGCCTGAAAGCAAAACGAGTTGTAAACCCGATTATCGACTGGACAGACAAGGATGTGTACGGCTTCTTAGAAGATGCGAAAGTCCCGATGAACCCGCTATACGCCGAGGGGCAATGCCGGGTTGGGTGTATCGGATGCCCCCTGGCTGGCAGAAAAGGCCGGGAAACCGAGTTCACCCGGTGGCCGAAGTACAAAAATCTCTATCTGCGTGCGTTCGATAGGATGCTGGAGGAACGCAGACGGCGGAACAAGGAACCGGCTTGGGCTACCGAAGATTGGACTACCGCAGAAGATGTGTTCCGCTGGTGGATGGAGTACGATGTGCTACCGGGGCAGACAAGTATGGAGGATTTTCAGTGAGCAAAGCGAAAATGTACGGCTGTTTCAAGCCGGTGGGGGAATAAAGGAAAACAGAAAGGAAATGGGAAATGAAAAATGAGCTATGCACCAGCTGCAAGTACCGAATTGCCCCGGGTGGATGGGCGGCTTGTGACGGCTGCATTCACGATGAAGGCTTGAAAGATCGGTATGAGCCGATGACCAACGCCGACCGCATCCGGAACATGACGGATGAGGAGCTGGCAAAAATGATAAGGGTAGCGCCGTATATTTGCGTAAAGGCCAAACTGTGTGGAGATATGTCCAGCTGTGAAGAATGCTGCCTTACCTGGCTCCGCTCCCCGGTGGAGGAGACGGAATGAAAGTACTTATTGCCTGCGAGGAATCGCAAACCGTGTGCAAGGCGTTCCGGGCAAAGGCCAGAAGCAAAACTTCCCCCGGCATCGCCGCCGCAATGGCGGAACAGTGGGGATAGACCATTTTCGCGAGGTCACGGAAATGGTTTAACCGCCTCGAAATCGACACTGTTAGGAGAGACCAATGACAAGAAAACGTTTTGTAAAACTGCTGATGTCGAAAGGCGTTAAGAGGAACAATGCAAACAGGATTGCGCAAGAGTTCCGGAAAGGGTCTTTGCCCTATGAATTTGCATGGATAGCTTTGGAGTGGAGATTTTTGGGAGAATGAAAACAAGCGATAAGCCCGGGGTAACCCGGGTGGGAAGGAGATAACGATGGAAGAAACCAAATTGAAGCCATGCCCGTTTTGTGGGGGAACAAAGATTTTTGTTGGAAGTGTTGCGGAAATTGAGCTTATGGACAAATACGATGAAAACTACGACTTATATAACAGCCAGTTTCAGGTTGTTTGTGACTCCATTGCTGGAGGATGCGGGGCTTCAAGTGGCTGCTGTAAGAACAAAGCCGCGGCAATTGAGGCTTGGAACCGGAGGGCTGACAATGGCTAAATCGGTACTTATCAGCATCCGCCCGGAGTGGAGGAACTATAATGGCCTTACGTAAACTTGCTCTGATGCACCGGTTTTTCGGCGTTTTGGATGGGCATACGTGCCGGGAGTGTAGCAACTTCATAAAGGGCAAGTATCACGATAAAGTGCTTTGCAAATGCAAAGTATACGGGCTTACCCATAGTGAAGCGACGGACTGGGCGGGACGATGGATGGCTTGTGGGGCATTCAATCGGGCAATAAGCCGCCAGCCCCTTGTGAGAGAAGTCGTCCCGGAACGGAAGCGGAAAGAGGCCGACAATACGCCCATTGATGGGCAGATTAGTTTGGAGGAATTGAAATGAGTGATTACATTAGCCGGGAGGCGGCCATGGAAATCGTAAAGCGCACAAGCGGCGATTATGCGGCGGCTTTTTCCGAGATACGCAAACTTCCCGCCGCCGATGCGGAGCCGGTGCGGCATGGGGAATGGTTGCGAACCGACGATGATTGGAACAGTCTTGTAACAATCCAATGCTCTGCCTGCGGCGGAGAGTGGTGCTTTGAGATTGACGAGGATGTGCAGCTGCTGGGGTACAACTACTGCCCGGGGTGTGGATGCAAAATGGATTTGGAGGACGAAACAAATGACGATTGACCGAGCAATTGAAATCCTTGACCCGGAACACCGGGAGTGCTATGACGGCATGGACGAGGTAAACGAAGCCTGCCGGATGGGCATGGAGGCGTTGGAGCGGACACGGTGGGTTCCGTGCAGTGAGAGGTTGCCAGATTTGAAACCCCAAAAAGCAGGAATAGGACTGGATTACACTTACAGCGATGTTGTCTATGTTTGGACTACTGGGGGGAAGGCCATGACAGGCATCTGGGATGGCATCACTTGGATTGCTCCATTCCCTTTCTGGGATGCGTGGGAGGAGCGGATCACCCACTGGAAGCCTATCTATCCGCCGAAGGGGTGACGGAAAGTGACAGACTGCTTCAATTACCTATGCTTGTGCAGAGGGGGGAACGAGAGCAAGCCTCCCTACAAGTGCGAGTGCGTGGCTTGCCCCAACAGGGTTACAGGATCACATATTATCATGAGCAACCGAACGCTGGTGCAAGAAGAAATTAAATATCTTACGAAAAATGGAGGTATTGGGAATGAGTGAAAGGCAAGAACACCGTCAGCGCCTTAACGCTAGAATTGCTTACGCCGCCGCAATTGAGCGGTGGGCGAGGAATCAGCCGTCACGCATTCGGTTCTTTGCCGTCAGACGCTGGCTGAAAGAGATGCCGAGGAGGGAGGATTTTTATGCGGCTGATTGAGGGGCGATCATTTTACAAAGAGCCGTGGTACGGTAGTTATCATTCGATGATGGACAGATGTTACAGGAAGAAAGCACATAATTACCCCCAGTATGGCGGACGTGGTATTGCTGTTTGCGAAGAATGGCATGATATCGAATTGTTTGAGCAATGGGTAAAAGGCTCAAAATATAAGCCGGGGATGTCGTTGGAACGAATAAATGTCAACGCTGATTATTCTCCTGAAAATTGCACTTGGGCAACAGCAAAGGAACAAGCGAATAACCGGAGAAACACGGTGAGAATCAAGTACATGGGCGAAAACCGCACTGTAGGAGAGTGGGCAGAGGCTTTAGGAATGAGTAGGAGTACAATTTCCAGCCGATATTACCGAGGGCTTCCCATTGAAAAAGTGCTTGCGAAGGAGAATTTGAGATGCCACGCTTAATTGATGCAGAGGAATTGGAACTCCAATTTGATGTTTCCGACGAAGATATTATAGCAAAGGAGATAATCCGGAATGCCCCCACCGTGGATGCCGTCCCCGTGGTAAGGTGCCGGGACTGCATTGAATTTGAGGAAATAGGCAAGTACCTAACCAACAAAGGAGGAACGCCATTTGGGTATTGCTATCATTGGCAATATGAGCAGGGCATGTCCCCAAATGAGGTAGACGGCAATGATTTTTGCAGTTATGGGGAGCGAAAGGTGGATGAAAATGGAAGAACTTAACGGCTACACCCCACCTGCCAGCTTGAATTTAAGCGACTTCCAGGATGCTATCGGAGATGCCGTAGTACAGGCGATTATAAAAATTGGTATCCGGGTGAATCGGGAAGAACTTCTGAAAGCTCTGAAATATGACAGAGACAGGAAAAATAAGGAATTGGAGGTACATGAATAATGGCAGAACAGAATTTCAAATTTGATGATGCGTTACTTATGAAGACTGCACGCGAGATGCTTGCAAAAAAATTGACCGAAACAGTGAAAGAGGTCGCCAAGTCGGGGGAATGGGAGATAACCACCATCGAGCAGGAAGAATCTGACCCGGAAAAGATTCTCCGGAGGATGTTTGCAAAATACGCCTACGGCAACGTTCCGGAGTGGTTCGCTTCTGCGGTATCTGCGACGTCCTATGTGCTGTCTGTGGACAAGGGAAAGGGGATTGAGTGTATTTCCGTCTTGCACACGGCAACGGAACGGGCACCGGCTGAAATTCGGATGACGGCGCAGACAAAGTTGCTTATGATATGCCAAGAAACCGGGATGCTCGACGGGGCTGTGAGATTTCCTGTTCTCTAGGGGAGCAACATGGAGTACAAGGATAGCAGGAAGCATTGCGTTGGGTGTTGGTATTTCTTCGGATATTATGAAGGCAGCCGGTGCTGCAATTACATATTCGTCCACGGGGAAAAGCGGCCTTGCCCGCCTGGGAAGGATTGCACCGAAAGGAGGGCGAAAACGAAAAACAGGAGACGGAATTTAATATTATAGCTTTATCCCTGTATAGTATATATAATATAATTCTATATCTTGTGTGTATGTTGTTATAGTTCTATACAGGGATTTACTAAGAAAAGAAAGGAAAAGCATATGGCAAAACAAAATGCGTATCTTGCCAAGCAGGAGGCTGTTCAGCGGCAGTGCTTCAACGATGGTTGGAAACTCGGAACACAGCAGATGTGCGACTATATTTCCCTGGCCTTGCGAGACCCGGAGACCATGGGCAAGGACACATTTAGCGGCGCAAGAATCCTGAAAGTCCTGAAGAAAACCAGCGAAATCATGCAGTATTTCCGCCCGGCGTTCCTGCCAAACGATGAAGCGGATTGGTATCAAGAACGGCTGGACAAGGCTCTGCGGGAGGCGTACAAGGGCAACGGCGAAACATTCTACCCGTTCCGGGAGAGGTACGATTGCTTGAAAGAGTACGACTATAAGTCTGGGAAATGGAGGGGGTAAAAAATGAATCTATTGCAAGAAACGATGAACGCTTTGAAAGAAAACGGCAAAACTCCTGCGGACGTTCGGTGGGTAGGCAGGGCATCTATCAGCGCAAAATGCAGTTGGGATGACTTTCCAAAACAGGCCGACTTTGAATACAATAACGGCTACGGTTGGCCAGAAATACCTAAAGACCTGGTTGTGGTCGGGGATAACTGGTGGCTGGAAAGAGCTGAATATGATGGTTCTGAATGGTGGGAGTTCAAGACCATCCCGAAAGAGCCAAGATGGGGCGGCCACGCATTCAGCTGTGACCTTGGGATTGGAGCGACTGGCTGATTGAGAATCACACATGAGTGCATAAGAGATTACTATCTGCGGACGGAAAGCCAACGGGGAGCCTTTTATTATAAGATATATTTTATATATTATATATAAATCTTATATCTTGTAGTGTGTATGTGTTATGGTAAAGTATATATTAAATCTACTTAGAAAGTAAAGGAGGAAACGACTTTGGCAGAAGGTGAAAAACTCAAGAAGAAGCCATACCAAGTTCCTGACCTGGAACCGGGGGACAATACCAAGTACATTAACCATTCCATGACTATCATGAAGTGGGACAAGCCGGACATGGACAGCTTGGAGGCGGTACAGAAACGGTGCTTCGACTATTTCAGCCTGTGCGCTGAGAATGATATGAAGCCGACTTTCGCAGGATTCGCTTTGGCGTTCGGTGTAGACAGGATGACTATGTGGAGATGGTGCAATAATCAGCCTAGAAGCAGGGATTTAAGCGACTCTGTGCGTGACACTATCAAAAAAGCGCGGGATTTAATCAACGCTCAGATGGAGGATTTCATGCAAAATGGCAAGATTAACCCCGTTGCCGGAATTTTTTTGATGAAAAACAATATGAACTACACAGACCAGCAGGAAGTGGTCTTAAAGCCGGATAATCCGCTTGGAGAGCGGGCAGACCCGGAGAAGCTGCGGCAGAAGTATCTGGAAGATGTTCGCGGGAGCGGTGCGACTATCATTGACGCGGAGGGTGGAACGGAATGAGAGAAACGACGGAATACGCCATCGAACGAATGTGTACAGAGGTTGCCCAAATCCGGATGCTGATGGAGGGCGGTGCTAGGAAACCCGCCTGCGACTTTTGCAGAGAGTGTGTGAACAAACCGGAAACATTCTCCGTGGTTGCCCATAGCGGGCGGCAAATGACGGTGACTTGGAATTTTTGCCCAGTGTGCGGTCGGAAGCTCGAGCGACTATAACAGCGACTTTGACCCAGCGACTATAGCGACTATGAAAACGCCCCGGAGGTCTTGCGACTTTCGGGGCGACTTTCTGCGACTATGAAACGGGAATTTTCGGCTGCGACTTTGCGACTATGGCTCACGAGCTGGGAGCCTTGCGGGGATTTTCAGCCCTGACGCAAAAGCCTGACGGGAAATCTGATCGGAGCCGGTGCGGCCTGTGTGGCGGTGCTTTTACACTGTAACAGCGGGCAGAACACAAGGGAGAGCAGAAAGCGACCGGACGGGCGAAAAGCTGCGGGGGCACCCTGATATATCCGGCGCAGGAATAGGGGCAACGGCGGGCGCTGAGCGCCCCGCACGCTGCATAAAATGCCGTGCGGCATTGCGTGACGCCCATACGCCCCCATTTTGAGCCGGGAACGATGTTTAATGTTAATTTATATTGCCGAAATAAAAACCGCTTAAAAAGCCGCTGTGAGCCTTGCAGGGCATAGCAAGAGAAAAGCCCCGCCACGTTGGCAGGGCAAACGGACAACGCCGCGCCTGATCTGGACGCGGACAGAAAGAAAAGCCGCCCGGACAATGCCCGGACGGCTTGAAATATTATTTGCTGATCTTCAGCAGCTCCGCCAGCACCAGCAGCGGGAAAAACAGAATTGCAAGGATAATCACGCGCCGGCCTCCTCACAAGTCCAGAACTCGCACCCGTGGGAGGCTGCTAACTCGTAGCAGTCCCAAAAGCCGGGTTCCGCTTTTGCCTGAATTGTTGTTTCAAAATCCACGTTTTCCCCGGTTTTGCTTGCTGTAAAAATGTATGTTTTCATGGTTTTACCTCCTTATGCAAACGTAAATCTACGGGTTTCCGTTGTTTTTGTGTACCGGGCGGCGATTTCCGGCAGGTCTTTTTTTAGGGCGGTCGTGTCCACTCGGCAGCTTGTGACGGCTTTGTAAGTGGCCTTGTGCTCCGCACCCGCCAGGGTGTCAACCCCGGCGGCCTGCATCTGGGCTTTGAGCTGATCTTTCAGGGCCTCCACCATTGCGGCGGCTTCTTCCTGCACGCGGATATACTGGGCTAGCTCGCTCATGATCTGGTTAATGTTCATGCTTACACCTCCTCAAGAATAACGGTTACATTATCGCGGCTGCAAAAGCTGCGGACATCGTAGGCCAGATATTTATATGTCCCGGTGTAAAGCCTGAGACAGAGAGTCCCGAACCGGGAGTCTATTTCCATGCGGTTTCTTTTCGCATAGGTGGAAATCAGGGCGGCCGGCGTAAAGTTCGCGCCATGCTCGACGGTCTCGCAGAAAGAACAAACCCATTTAATGCCGTCGTAGTGTTCCGCGCTGATCTCGTTTGCAATGGCGAGGATCTCGGCCGTGGTGTAACTGGGGTTCTGTTTGTGGATGCGCTGTTCCAAGTTGAGATTGCGCCAAGATTGGCCGCTTTCGTCGGTGTATTGCGTGTCGATGTGTAGTCCAATGGGGTTGATGACCTCTCGCACGGGGTGTTTCAGCGGTGCGCCGGTTCGCTTATTGGTATAGCGCGGCTGGCTGCGGTTCTGCCAAAGGGAGAATTCAAGAAAATAATTCCGGCCGTCTTTGCCGGGGACCGTCTCGCCCATCGTGCACACACGATAATTTCCAACGTCGCTTTTAGTGGTGACCGGGACGCCGCCATTAAAATTGCAGCCGCGCTTTTCTAGTAATAGATAGTTCTTCCTGTTGATAATCATTATAATATTCCTCCTTGTAATTCTGTGGAGGCCGTGCTATAATAGCGGTGCCTCCTTGTGTGGTGCGCTCCCGTTGGTCTTGGTAGGATTGCGGGGGCGCTTTTGTTTTGCTCTTGTTTACATTTACTATTATATAGATATTTTCGTAAATGTCAAGCATTATTTTACAGAAATTCAAGAAAAAATGTAAATTATCAAATCCGGCACTTCCCGCCCCATCACGGGAGAAGCAGCAGCGAAAGCACCGGGGGCGGGGGATATGGCCGTGCTGGTTTGGAGGGGATTAGCCCCATAAATACCCGCGAAATCAAAAAGCCCCCCTTTTCAGAAATTCCGGCAAAAACAAAAAAGGCAGTTCTTATTTGTGCATTATTACAGTTGACAAATAATTGTAAATCTGATATTATACAGAAAACAAGATGTACGGGGGAAGCAGAAATGTACGAGATGAAAAAGGCATGTGTCTATACCAGAGTATCTACAGAGGCTCAGGGAGAGGACGGGAAAGTGTCTTTGCCTGAGCAGGAGCGAATGGCGAAAGCCTGCATTGAAAGCAAGGGCTGGAAATATGTGAAAACCTATGAGGACAACGGGTATACCGGCAGAAACACAAACCGTCCGGGGCTTCAAGAAATGCTTCGGGATATTCGGGCGGGTAAAATCGAAGCTATTGTTATTTTTAAGCTAGATCGGCTTTCCAGAAAGCAACGGGATACTCTAGCGATTGTAGAGGACGATTTGTTGGCAAACGGAGTTGACCTCATAAGCCTGAATGAAACGCTTGATACCACTACCCCGTGGGGACGTGCCATGATTGGCATTCTATCTTCCTTTAATCAGTTGGAGAGCGACAATATCGCCCTAAGAACGACCATGGGGCGGTATGCTACAGCCAGAGAGGGCGGCTATGCCGGGGGGAAGCCTCCACTTGGGTATCGGGCTGAAAACGGGCATCTTGCAGTGGTGCCGGAAGAGGCGGAGATTGTAAAAAAGGTTTTCGAGTTGAGAAACCAGGGCTGTACATTGCAAGGAATCGCAGACAAGCTGAATGAGCTAGGATATCGGAGCAAGAAGGGCAAGGAGTTCAAGCACTCCGCAGTCCAGACGATTCTGGGCAACGAGGATACCTACCGGGGGAATTACCGGTACGGAAAAGAAATGTGTGAGAATACGCACGAAGCAATTCTAAAGGGGTGAGACTGCAAAATGGGGAAAAGAATATCTGATGCCGAACTAAATGAGCGGTATAAAAGTGTTCCACACTTCAATGTAATTGTGCGGGACGGGACAGTAGAGATACCATCCATTTTCATGTTTGAGGGTGGAGAAACGGAGTATTATCCATTTTTACAGGCTTGCCAGAAAATGAATTGCACGGTTCATTTGGTTAATGAGGGCATTACGATTGTGCCTGGCGAAAATGACATGATGCGGCGAGTAAAGGAAATGCTGTGCTTCCAAATGGCAAGGTCGCCGGAAATGGTAACGCAATATCTTAATTATGCCCTGTGCGGAAAGAGAATGACCTGGGATGCAGTTCCCGGGCAGCATGAGCCGATTTTGAAGGAGGAATAATTATGGAAGCTGTATCAACCGCCATGTACACGCTTTTTGCAATCGAAATACTTGCACTTCCTATTTTGCTCATCATCTGGGTTATCCGTAAAATACAAAAGAAGCCTAAAATGAAATGGGTCAAATGGTTCTGGCTTTCTTTTGCTTTATTTTTGATAATCGGAGTGTCAACAAACCCTTCCACATGGTGCGAACATGAATACAAGCTGGTGGAAAGCAAAGAAGCATCCTGCACCGAAAACGGGTACGAGAAGTACCATTGTAATCTTTGCGGTGGCGATAAAAAAGAAACCTTAAAGAAACTCGGGCATTCTATGGAAGATGTTCGGCGGGTAGAGCCCACGGACGATAAGGACGGCGAATATGTCCAGAGGTGTACACGATGCGGATATGAAAAAATAGAAGTACTTCCGATGCTCAGAAAATCAGCTGAGCAGAAAACAGGAAGTTCGACATTGAAGAAAACTGAACCTACCACAGAACCCGCAGATACTTCTGTTGCTTACGGCGATATATACAATGCATACAAAGAGAACGAGCTTTTGGCAAATGATACATACCGATACAACCGATACCGTATTACTGCGACAATCGACGGAATGAGAACCGGCGGGCTTCTGAATCTGACAGGCGGCGCTACACTGACGATGGAAGCCAGAGTCGGTAATACCATCGTTTACTTCTACGCAGAATTTGAGAAAGATCAGGAAGATGCCCTGAAAACAGTCAAAGTGGGAGATACAATTACATTTGAGGGAAAATACATTGGAAGAGGTGGATTCACTGACTGCGAACTGAAATAAGGAGGTCTGACCTATGTGGGTGTTGCTAATTATTCTGTTCCCCATATTCGTGCTGATAGAGATCATGAAGCATACAAAGTAATAAACCTCCTGCAAGGGCAGGAGGAAAGCCGAAGGGCTGCTTGTGCTGAGATACGCACGGGCAGCCCTTATTTTTGTATCAGGAGGGAATTTATGAAAATCGACGTTTTGGGAGCAGAATATACGCTTACAGTAATTCGGGGAAGCAAAGAGCCAAGGCTTAAGGATTGTGACGGTTTCTGTGATGAAACTACGAAAGAGATGCTGGTCGAAAATTACGAAGACAGCAAGGGAGAACCAAATTGCAAGCAAAACCTTCTGGTCCAGACAAACAAGGTGAAGCGGCATGAGATCATTCACGCATTTCTATTTGAAAGCGGCCTTGCCGAAAATTCCAGTTGGGCACAAAACGAGGAAATGGTGGATTTCTTCGCAATCCAGTTTCCAAAACTGCTGAAAGCATTTGAACAAGCTGACGCTCTGTGAGGTGAGAGTATGGATTATGGGAAATTGTCAACCTCCATTCTGGGGGCTATCGAGAACAGACCGGGTGATATCGGGGCATATGAAGACCTGTTTTCCCTGTGTCAGGCATGGGCTGAGACTGATTTCACGGCGGCGCATCGGGCGAATAAGCATCTGAAATACCTGTGCGCCGAAATAATGGGTAAAGCTCCTACGTCTCAGGTTGAGGGGTTCTACAGCCTTTGGCGGCGGGGGCTATTGTTTGAGGCTCCATATGACTTTGACAGCTATCTCACCTATATGGAGCTGGACAGGCAGGCGAAAAAGCGGTTTTATCAGCCACGGAAGAAGCAGCTAAAGCCCGTGGTGGACGCACTGCAAGCGCTGTGCGGGGATGACAAGCTGGATTTGCTGGCGGTTAGTTTGCCCCCCGGCGTAGGAAAGACCACACTTGCAATCTTCCTGCTGACCTGGATCGCCGGACGAGACCCAAACAACCCGAATCTGACGGGCAGTCACTCCAATTCCTTTGTGCGGGGCGTGTATGACGAATGTCTGCGGCTGTTTGACTCAAAGGGGGAATATCTATGGCATGATGTCTTCCCTGCCGTTCAGGTGTCCAGCACCAACGCAAAGGACTGCCGAATTGACCTTGATAAGCGTCAGCGATTTGAGACGCTGGAATTTACCTCCATAGGAACGGGAAATGCCGGTCTGTACCGGGCGGCAAACCTGCTGTACTGCGACGATCTGGTATCTGGTATTGAGGTCGCGCTATCCAAAGAGCGGCTGGACAAGCTGTGGGAGACTTACACCACCGACCTGCGGCAGCGTAAAATCGGTGACAAATGCAAAGAGCTTCATATTGCTACCCGGTGGAGCGTTCACGATGTGATTGGGCGGCTAGAACGGGAATATGAGAACAATCCCAGGGCGGAATTCATTCGGATTCCTGCCATGAACGAGGACGACGAAAGCAATTTTGATTATGAGTTTGGCGTGGGGTTCTCCACCAAGTTCTACCGGGAACAGCGGGATATTATGGATAGCGTTAGTTGGAAAGCGCTGTATCAGAATCAACCCATTGAACGCGAGGGGCTTGTCTACCATCCTGACGAACTGCGGCGTTTCTTTGAACTGCCCACAGAGGAACCAGATGCCATTGTCGGCGTATGCGATACCAAAGACAAGGGCGCTGACTACGCCTTCCTGCCGGTTGGATATGTATATGGGCAGGACTACTATATTGGGGACTGTATCTGCGACAATGGGCTTCCTGACACAGTTGATGCAAGACTGTCTGAAATTCTGGTGCGGGACAAGGTGAAAATGTGCCGGTTTGAAAGTAACTCCGCTGGTCGCAGGATCGCTGAAAAGATTCAGGGCGAAGTAAAGAAACTGGGCGGAATTACCAATATCACGACGAAGTTCACTACGGCCAATAAAGAGACGAAGATCATCGTCAATTCGGCGTGGGTGAAGGAACACTGCCTGTTTCTGGATGAAAGCAAGTATAAGCGGAACACGGATTACGGCAGGATGATGGATATGCTATGTTCCTACACTGTAGCGGGAAAGAATAAGCACGATGACGTTCCAGACGGAATGGCTATGTTTGCTGAGTTTGCCCAAAGCTTAAACGGGGCGGTTATAGAGGTTTTCAGCAGACCATTTTAGTCACAAAGTAGCCGATGGTTTACGAACGAGAATTAAGTAGACAACCATCCGCCACTGTGGTATAATGGTAAATGAGAAAATAGATTTCCGGAAAAGGGGGTGCGTAATACGGAGAGCAGACGGTTATTCGGGCGTCGGGTGATTTACACCGAAGTTACGGATATAAACGAGGGGAATATCATCGACGTGCTACAAAAGGCACTGTTTACGCACCTGCAAAATCAGGCAGAGATTGATTACCTGTACTGGTATTACAAGGGAGAGCAGCCAATCCTTAACCGTGTAAAGGAAGTCCGCCCGGAAATCAACAACATGGTTGTGGAGAACCGAGCAAATGAGATTGTATCTTTCAAATCGGCCTATCAGGTCGGCGAACCAATCCAGTACGTAAGCCGTGGTGGGGACGAAGACATTTCCTCCGAAGTGCTGAAACTGAATGACTATATGCTGTCCGAAGACAAGCCGGAAAAGGATAAGGAACTTGCCGATTGGCTCTTCACTTGCGGTACCTCTTATCGAATGACTTTGCCGGACGTTCTGGCGGATGCCGAGGAAGACGAGGCTCCTTTTGAGATATTCACCCTTGACCCAAGATACGCATTCGTGGTGTACTCTGTGGGCCTTGGCCATAAACCCATGATGGGTGTACGGTATGTTCTAAAAGAGGACGGAACGCTCGTTTTCTCCTGCTGGACAGAAACCAGGTATTTCGAGGTCTGGAACACATGGGCTGTTATTCGCGCAGAAGACCAGATTTTGGGAATCCCGATTGTGGAGTACCCGGCAAACATGGCTCGTTTAGGGGCGTTTGAAATTGTGATTCCGCTGCTTGACGCAATCAACATGACGGAGAGCAACCGAATTGACGGCGTAGAGCAGTTCGTTCAAGCACTGATGCTGTTCCATAATGTTGACATCAGCAGTGAGGACTACAAGAAACTGCGGGACGAGGGCGCGATCAAATTCAGGGATATTGACGCCACACTGAAAGCGGAGATTCAATATCTGACCTCCGAAATGAACCAGACCCAGACGCAGACCCTTGTGGACAGCATGTATGAAACGGTGCTGACCATCTGCGGAATGCCCAACCGGAACGGAGGGACTTCTACCTCTGACACCGGATCAGCGGTCATCATGCGGGATGGCTGGTCGGCAGCGGAAGCCAGAGCCAAGGACACAGAGCTGGTTTTCAAGAAGTCCGAAAAGGAATTTTTGAAGCTGGTGCTGCGTATCTGCCGGGACATGGGGCATCTGAGCCTGAAACTCTCGGCACTGGAAATCCGGTTCACGCGGCGGAATTATGAGAATATCGCGCAGAAATCAACGGTTCTAACCCAGATGCTTGCTTGCGAGAAGATCGCCCCTGAACTGGCATTTACACATTGCGGGTTATTTTCCGACCCGCAGTTGGCCTACAGAATGAGCATGGATTACATGGCCGAGCAGGAGAAAAAAGCGGCGAAGCTTGCCGCGCAGAACGGAGGGAACGGCGATGGAAGCGGAAACCAAAGTGAGAACCAAACTGACGGCGGAAGCGGTTCGGGCGATTGAGGAAATCATCCGCCGCCGGAATCAGGCGGAAATCAAAGTCGAACAAGGCCAGATCGTGGTCATTGAGATTCGGCGCAAGAAGGTTAACTGACTGTTTGGCAAAGAGCGCCGCACCTTTCGCGGAAGAGCCACACCAAATGGTATAATTTGTGACTGCTCTAGGGAGCAGCGAACAGCCGAAGGGCTTCTGATACCAGAAATGGTATTGGAAGCCCTTCTTTTTTACACTGCGGCATAGCCAAAAGGTAAGGCACATGGTTTTGACCCATGTAATGGAAGTTCGATTCTTTCTGCCGCAACCAGCGGGGGGCTGGACAATTCAAGCACGCCGATAACTGCTGTATGCGCAAGGCAGCCAAAGCGAAGGAGAAGGAACAGCATTGTGTGATAAGTGTACATAAGCGCACGATAGCTCAAAGTAGCTTGCCCCGTCCCGCAAAAACATTCCCTCGGCCACAAGCCGAGTACATGAAGAATAGAAGACTAAAATTTGGCGCGGCAGACAGCGAGTGGGGTTCACCTCTCCCCCCACAGAAGGACGTTCAAATCGGCCTCGCGCCATATATATCGCCGATGGCCTCCCTATCGGCGATGAAACCCGGAAACGGGCAAAGCGGTTCCCCGGCACCGTAAGCCGGGGATATGTGGGTTGTTAGCTCAGTTGGTAGAGCAACGGACTGTTAATCCGCAGGTCACAGGATCGAAGCCTGTACAGCCCTCCATAACAGCAGCAGGGAAGCTGCTCTATCAAAAACGCAGACGGGAGACAACCCGTAAAAACAGAGATCACGGCGGAGGGAACCGCCTCACCAAACGCAGGAGGAATAATTATGGCAAAAATCGACACAAATCTCATTGAAGGTTATGCGGACATGACCCCGGAACAGAAGCTTGCCGCTTTGGAGGGCTTTGAGTACGAGGACAACGCCGTAGAGCTGGAAAGGCAGAAAAACGCGCTGTCCAAGGCCAATTCCGAGGCTGCGGAATGGAAGCGTAAGCACAACGCGCTTCTGACTGATGAGCAGAGGAAGCAACAGGAGCAGGCCGAAAAGTGGGAGAACATGGAAAAGGAACTGGCCGGTCTGCGGAAGGAAAAAACCGTTGCCGGTTACAAAGCAAAGCTGGTTGCTCAGGGCTATGATGAAGCCCTTGCGGACGCTACTGCTGCGGCCATGGAATCCGGCGATATGGCTACGGTTTTTGCCAACAACCAGGCGTTTTTGGAAAAATATGCCCAAAAAGTCATTGCGGACAAGCTGAAAAGAACGCCCAGAGGCGCGGATGGAAACCCCGGCGGCGCAATGACCAAGGCGGATTTCCTGAAACTCGACACCAAATCCCAGATGGAGTTTATCAAGAACAATCCTGACTGGAAAACAATTTTGAAATGATTATGGAGGTAAAACATTATGGCTACTTATCTTGGCTTTCCGTTTGACCCCGAGCTGTTTAACTACAACTGGGCAAATGCGAAAGACCCCACCCTGACCGCGATGTTTGAGAGCGGCGCTGTCGCCCCGAACGCAGAGCTGGCGAGTTTGATTTCCAACGGCTCCGATTTCTACACCCTGCCGTTCTACAAAGTTATTGGCGGCACTCCTGAGAACTACGATGGCGCGACTGACATCACCCTGACCGACCCCGAAGGCAGCGCTCAGAATGGTATCGTGTTTGGCCGCGCCCACGGCTGGAAGGAGAAGGACTTCATCGTTGATTACAACAGCGGTGCCGACCCCATGCAGCAGATCGTGTCTCAGGTGTCCAAGTATTGGCAGAAGCAGCGCCAGTCCATCATGCTGAAAATCCTGAATGCGGTGTTCGGTGTGACCGGCAGCGGTGAGTTTGCCGGTTGGGCGAACCACATCACTGACCTGTCTTCCACGTCCACCACCGTTGCGGACGCAAACAAGATGGGTGCGACCACCATTGGCGATGCGATTCAGAAGGCCGTGGGTGACAATCAGGACGCTTTCCGGCTGGTGTTCATGCACAGTAAGGTCGCCACCAATATGGCTGGCCTGAAGCTGCTGGACTTCCTGAAATACACCGACGCCAACGGCGTTGAGCGCCCCCTCCGCATTGGCACCGTGAATGGCATGACTGTTGTCGTAGATGACAGCTGCCCCACCACCGCCGCTACCAGCGGAGAAGGTGCGAAAGCGGCCACCTACACCACCTACGTCCTCGGCCTTGGTGCAATTCAGTACGCCCCCGCCCCCGTGAAGGTTCCTTCCGAGCTGACCCGTGATGCTCTCAAGGGCGGCGGCTATGACGCTCTGGTGACTCGTATCCGTGAAACCATGCACCCCAACGGTTTCAGCTTCACCAAGCCAACTTCTGGCTATACCGCTTCTCCCACGGATGCACAGCTTGCGGCATCTGCCAACTGGTCTATCGTGGCCGACCCGAAGACCATTGCTCTGGCAAAGATCATCACTAACGGCTAAGGAGGTTCACCATGTTCTATGTTTCTGACGGGAAAGTGTATGTGCGCGAGGGAGATCACTTTCGCAACGTGGGCTTTACCGCAAAGGACAAGGTGATTACCCGGCGCGAACTGGAGAGCACTTCTGTGGTGATGGGAACGGTAGTCGTTGATGCCCTCAACGACCCCGTACCGCTCACCCGCGAGGAAGTTATCACCAAGTTTGGTTTATCGGAGAATAATCCTATTCCCGTTATCAAGAAACCACGCAAGAAGGCGGGAGAACCCGTAGAATGAAAGGAGGTAAGAAACCGTGCAGGAAGCCGAGAAAAACGCATTGGTAAAAGCCATGGCGAATGAAACCGACGAAAGCACGGTTTCTGCCTACCTTGGCATTGCGGCAAGCAAGATTTGCCGCAGGGCATACCCGTTTGACCCTTCCATTATGGAGGTTCCGGAGCAGTACAGCTATCTACAGGTGGAGATTGCTACGTATCTTCTGAACAAGCGAGGCGGAGAGGGTGAGCTATCTCACAGCGAGAACGGCATTTCCCGTTCCTACGAGAACGGGGACGTTCCGGAATCCATGATGCGACAGATCGTTCCCATGGCCGGGGTTCTGTGAGGTGACAGTATGAGAATCATGGAGCGAAACAAGCAAAGCTTCTGGTATCTGCTGTATGACCGGAAAGTGCCTGTCACCGACGAAGACGGCAACGAAACCGGTGAGGAAACTGTTGTGTACAAACCTGCCGTTTCCTTCCGCGCCAACGTATCCGCTGCGACCGGGGCTTCTCAGGTGGAGCAGTTCGGGAATCTTGCCGGGTATGACAAGGTCATCGTTACGGATGACATGACCTGCCCCGTTGACGAGAATACCGTGCTGTTCCTGGACAAGGAGCCTGTGTATGACGAGGACGGGAAGCCCCTGTATGACTACATGGTCAGACGGGTGGCAAAGTCTCTGAACTCAGTGTCCATCGCCGTTACGAAGGTGAGCGTGTCGTGAGCTACAAGAAAATTGTGGCTCCGCTGTCGGTTTCCGGCATTCAGAAGATTCGGGACGAATTGAAGGAATACCAACGCTGGCAGAAGGACAAGGCAAAGGAACTGGCCGAAAGGCTGGCAATGCTGGGCGCTTCTGTGGCTTCCATCCGGTTCTCACGGGCTGTTTACACCGGGATGAGGGATGCAAACGTGTCCGTCGTGGCAATCCCGAATGGTTACGCCGTAAAGGCCGATGGGGAATCCGTCCTTTTCATTGAATTTGGAGCCGGTATCACCTACGGAACCGGGCACCCGGAAGCGTCGGAGTTTGGCATGGGGGCTGGCACCTACCCGGACGGGAAAGGTCATTGGGACGACCCCAAAGGCTGGTATCTGCCCAAAGACAAGGGCGGCGGCCACACATACGGAAATCCTCCTGCAATGCCCATGTATGAGGCGAGAAAAGCGATTGAGCAGGAGCTCCCGAGAATCGTTATGGAGGTGTTCAGGGCTTGATTGATATTGAAAAGCTGATCTATACCCCCATTGCCGAGGCTCTGCGAAAGCGCTTCAAGGGCATTGCGGTATCCGGCGAATATGTGAACGCTCCTCCAAAATTCCCCTATGTAAGCATCGTAGAGCAGGACAATTATATGTCCGCGAACAGGCTGGACAGCAGCGACCGGGAAAAGTTTTCCACGCTGATGTACGAGGTTAATGTCTACTCCGACAAGGCAGGAAGCAAGAAAAGCGTCTGCCGGGAGATCATGGGCGTTATAGACGAAATGCTCTACAAACGGAATTTCACGCGAATTTCGTTGTCCCCTGTTCCGAATATGGAAAACGGGACGATTTACCGTCTGGTAGCCCGGTATCGGGCGGAGACGGACGGCGGAACAATTTACCGCAGGTAAATATGCTTTACCTTTCCGTAAGGGCGGAAAGAGAGCCGAAGGGCTGCTTCACAGGAGGCAGCCCGTTTTTTATTACAACGAAAGGAATGATGACTTATCGCGATTTCTACCTATAAAGTCTTCCTCATGAAAAAGGGAAGCACCGGCAACACCTACGAAAAGCTCATTGACATCAAGGAATTCCCTGATCTGGGCGGCGATCCGGAGATGCTGGAAACCACTACCCTGTCTGACAAGATGCAGACCTACATCGCCGGTATCCAGTCTCTGGACGCGCTGGCGTTCACCGCGAACTACACTCTGGCTGACTACAAAGCGCTGCAAGCGCTGGCGGGAAAGACCGAGAGCTACGCCGTATGGTTCGGCGGCGAAGAGGCCGGCGGTACCCTGACGCCTAACGGCGAAAACGGCAAGTTCAAGTTTGACGGTCAGTTGACCGCCTACGCCACCGGCGGCGGCGTCAACGAGGTTGTAGACCTGAACATTTCCATTGCCCCGTCCACGCCCATTGAGCTGGACGATGCGACCTGAGCCAAAACACAGACCACACATTTTTAAGGAGGATTAGCGATGGCTAAGAAAATCTGCATTCCCTACAACGGCAAGAAGTACAGTTTGGAGTTCACCCGCTCCACGGTTTCCGCCATGGAGAAGACCGGCTTCTCCATCAATGAACTTGGCGACAAGCCCGCTACCATGATTCCCATGCTGTTCAGCGGCGCTTTCGCGGCAAATCATCCCAACACCAAGGTTGCTACCATCAACAAGATTTATGACGGTCTGAGCAACAAGTCCGGCCTTGTGAAGGTGCTGGCGGAAATGTACTCCGAGGCCGTGTACACCCTGCTTTCCGACGACGAAGAGGAAAGCGAGGGAAACCCCGGCTGGGAAGCAGTAGAGTAAGCGAACTTCTTTCCGAAAACGGAGGGGGTGGGGAGGCCCCTACCCCCTCTTACGCTTACACAAATATCTTCAAGAAGTTATTCCCGTACTATCTTGCAATCGGCATGACCTATGACCAGTTCTGGAATCAGGACGTGGAACTGGTGAAAGCCTACCGGGAGGCTGACAAGATCAAACGGGACTTGAAGAATCAGGATATGTGGATGCAAGGGGCTTATTACTATGAAGCCCTTCTGGATGCCGCCCCGGTTCTGCGGTTCAGTTTCAGCAAGAAGCCTCCGAAGCCCATTCCATACCGGGAGCAGCCCTTTGAGCTGCACACTGGGCAGCGGAAAGCGGCGGATAGTGGAGAAAAGCAGCTGACCCAGCAGGAAAAGAGCGACAAAAAGGCGAAAGCCATGATGGAGATGTTTATGGTATCCATCAACAAGAAATTTGAGAAGAAGGGCGGTGAAGGGAATGGCTGACAATGTGGAAATGCAGGGCATTGAGTTTCAGATTGTGAATGACAGTGCCGCGGCATCCGCAGGGGTGGAGGTTCTGGCAAAAAAGTTGACAGAGCTAAAAACGTCGATCAGCGGTTCCACAACTGCCCTTTCCAAAGTTGCAGCGGGAATTTCGCAGATCAAGAATGCCGTGAACAACATGAATACCGGCGATTTTGCGAACAAGATAAACCGCATTAGCAACTCCCTGAGCAATCTGAAAGACCAGACGGATAGCCTGAAAATTTCCTCGTCCATCGGGAACCAGCTGTCGGCCATCAATCAGGCCATTACCAATCTGCCGGACACCCCCGGAGAAAAACTGCGGAATCTGGCATCCGGATTGCAGCCTCTGTCCGAGCTTGGCCGGTCTAATATGACTTCCTTCATCAACCAGCTGAAAAAGCTGCCAGAGGTCATCCAGGAGCTTGAGAAAGCGGATATTGATAAGTTCACTCAGCAGATGAAAAACTTGGCAGCAGCCATGAAACCGTTTGCTGACGAAATGAACAAGGTTTCCTCCGGGTTTTCGGCATTTCCAAGCAGAATTCAAAGGCTGATTACATCGACGGAGCAGTACAACGGTACGGTAAGGCGGGCAACCACAAGCACAAATGCTTGGAACAGTGCGCTCAAAGCAATCAGCTTTGCGGCCATATACCGGGCGGCGGCAAAGCTCCTGGGTATCGCAATTGCAAAATCGTCCCAGTATACGGAGGATTTGAATCTGTTCACCGTTTCAATGGGGAAGTACGCCGAGGAAGCCTATAACTACGCCCAGAAGGTTTCTGAGGTAATGGGCATTGACCCCGCCGAATGGATGCGGAATCAGGGCGTTTTCAACACCATTATCACAGGTTTCGGTGTGGCTGGTGACAAGGCAGCGTTCATGGCAAAGAACCTGACGCAGTTGGGCTATGACCTTGCCTCCTTCTATAATATCGATTTTGAATCGGCAATGCAGAAGGTTCAGTCCGGTATTTCCGGAGAACTCGAACCTCTGCGGCGGCTGGGCTACGACCTGTCTGTTGCCCGGTTGGAGCAGGAACGCTTGAATCTTGGAATTGACAAGAGCGTTTCCAGCATGACGCAGGCGGAGAAATCCCAGCTGCGGTACTACGCCATGATGACGCAGGTAACGCAGGTGCAAGGTGATATGGCGCGAACGCTGGAAAATCCGGCAAACATGCTGCGGGTACTACGGGCGGAACTGGAACAAGCCGCACGTGCCGTGGGAAACATCTTTATCCCGATTCTGACGAAGGTTCTGCCAATTGCTATTGCCGTGGCAAGCGCCTTGCAGGAAATCATAGCGGCCATTGCCGCCCATTTCGGGGTAACGGTAAAGTCCCCGAAATGGGAGGATGCGATTGGAAGCGCTTCTGCCGGTAGCGGTGCCATTGCCGACAACATGGACAGTGCCGCCGGGTCTGCCAAGGAGCTAAAACGCTACCTCGCCGGGTTTGACGAACTGAATGTTCTCCCCGACCAGAATCAGGGCGGCAGCGGAAGCGGAGCCGGTGTAGGCGGTGGAGACCTTGGCTTAGACTTGCCGGGGTATGATTTCCTGAAAAATGCAGTAACCACGCAGATTGACGAGTGGAAAAAGAAACTGGAGCCGCTTGTTTCCTTTGTTAAGGACAATCTGAAAGAGATCCTGGAGCTTATTGCCACAATCGGAATTGCGCTACTTGCATGGAAGCTGTCAAACAATTTCCTGAACGGAATTATGGCGCTCAAAACGCTTGGGAAAAACGGCCTTTCCATTCCGCTTACGATTTCCGCAGGCGTGATTCTGACAGCCGCCAGTTTTTCAATCGAGTTTAGAGCCATTAAAGACGCCATCGAAGATAAGCTCAATAGCTTCAATTTCGGGGAGATCATTCTGAGTGGTTTAGGTGGAACTGTAGGCGCTGGGGTTATCGGAAAAGGAATTGGGCAGCTAATTTTCAAGGCGTTCAAAGGAAGCGCTGTAGCCAAGGCGATTACTGCGGGCGGCGGAACGATAAGCACGGGACTTATCGGGGCAGCCATCGGTGGAATCGTTGCTGGAATCCCAATGTTCGTTACCGGGGTATACGACGCAATCATGAATGGGCTGAATACCCTAAACGGCTTATTGATTCCTGCGGGGTCTACATTAGCTGCTACGGGAATTGGCGCAATCATTGGTACGGCGATAGGCTCTGTCGGCGGCCCTGTTGGTGCAGCTATCGGCGCACTCGTTGGCCTAGTAATAGGCGCACTGACAGACCTTGGTATTCTGATTTACCAGAAGTGGGATGAAATCTGCGCATTCTTTGCACCTGCTGCGGAATGGTTCAATATAAACGTTGTGCAACCAATATCCGGATTCTTCTCCGGACTTTGGACGGACATTGTTAAAACATTTTCACCAGCTGTTACATGGTTCTCTGATCTGTGGAAAAGCGTAAGCCAGACATTTGAGGATGTCTTCTATAACATCGGAGTGCTTGTGAGCGGGACGTGGGAAACCATCAAGATTGTTTGGGGAATTGTTTCTGACTGGTTTGACACAAATGTTATCCAGCCTGTCGCCTCGTTCTTCTCCGGCCTTTGGGATGGCATATCTTCCTGGGCCATAAAATCGTGGAATAAAATCAGCACTGTTTTCTCTGGAATTGCAGCCTGGTTTGACGCAAACGTCATTCGCCCGATTGTTGGATTTTTCACGGATTTGTGGACAGATATAACGGTTATATTTGGGAAAGTAGTCGGATTTTTCAAAGGAATCATAAACGGCGTTCTTTCCAGACTTAACTCGGCAATCAGCTACGCATTCGGCGGAATCAACAGCATTCTCCGCAGTATCCGAGGATTCAGCATTGCAGGATTTACCCCGTTCTCCGGGCTCCGGGAAATCAGCGTTCCTCAAATTCCGATGCTTGCCGACGGCGGTTTTGTAGACCAAGGCCAACTCTTTATAGCCCGTGAAGCCGGCGCAGAAATGGTTGGCTCTATTGGCAGACGGACAGCAGTTGCCAACAATGACCAGATCGTTGAGGGCATCGCAACGGCCACTCGTGAAGGAAACGAAGACCTTATCAACGCTCTGTACGCTGTCGCTCAGCAGATTATTGCAGAAATGCGGAATCAGGACAACGGAGGTGGCGGCGGATATGACTTCGACCGGGCTGTCCGGGATGCTCAGCGCAGGAACGCAAGAATGTATGGATAAACGAAAGGAGTGAAAACGGCATGAAGATGATGCTCAAGATAAACGGCGTGGACTTCATGCCGTTCATCGCCAAACAGGGCGTAAAGTGGCAGCGCAACGACATTGACGCACCCAATTCCGGGCGCACAATGGACGGAACAATGCAGCGTGGCCGGGTGACAACCAAAATCCGTCTGGACATCACCTGCCGCCCGCTAAAGGCCGAGGAAGCTATGACCGTGTTGCATACCATTCTCCCGGAATATGTGACCGTGGACTACTACGACCCTATGAGCGGGTACCGCAACAATGTGACCATGTACTCCAACAATAACCCTGCATCTTTCCTGATAGAGAAGCCGGAAGACGATTGGTGGAGCGGCATTACCTTTCCACTGATTGAGAGGTGACGGGCGCTTATGCAGAACGTATCACAGGAATACCGGGACATTGTAGCTGGCAACCACTGGTTTGAAAACCGCCTCTGCATCGGTGATACCGGAAAGCTAATTGACAAAAGCGGAAGCGCAATCACGTTCGGCGGAGTGCGCATTCTGGTAGATAGCGGTGGCGCCGAAACCGGCTACGGTGAAGAGCTGCTGATATCCATGGAGCAGAAGCAACCGCTTCTTTCCGATTCTCCTGACGTTGGAAAAACCTGCGCCGGTGAGATTAACGTTGAAATGATTCATCCCTATGGTGATATCCCCAAACGTGCGCTCCTTCGGCCATATATCAGAGCTGCAAATGAGAATGCCGCCTCTGAATGGCTGCCACAAGGAAAGTATTACATTGACAAACGGAGCGAAGGAGAGATCGGTGACCGGACAAAACTAACGCTCCACGGATACGACGGAATGCTTCTTCTGGAAGAAGACTATCCGGCAGAATCCTCACTTAACTGGCCTGCAAGTGACATTGAAGTTCTGAAAGAGATTTCCGATGCAGTCGGCATCTCGCTGGATAGCCGGGTATATCAAATCGTCACCTCTGGCTACGAAATCCCGTACCCTGCCGGGTACAGCTGCCGCGAGGTCATTGGCTACATCGGCGCAATGTACACCGGCTCCTGGGCTATGACGGCCACCGGAGAATTGATGCTGGTCACGCTCACGGGTCTTCCGAAGGAAACCAACTATCTGGTTGTTGGCGGAAGCGATAACAGAGCGATCACGTTTGGAGGTGTCAGAATCCTTGTTTGATAAGTTCATCATCGGGTCTGCCGCCGACAGCCTGAAAATATCAGACCCACTCAGCGCGTACAGCCGCGTCACGTTGAAGGTTGCTGACGGCGTGGAGTATACGGCGGGTACAGACAGCGGCAAGGAACTGATCTCCGAAAACCCTTTCGGAACTCAGAAAATGGCAAACGATATGTTGGCCAGAATCAACGGCTATTCCTACCAGACGTATACGGCTACAGGCGCAATCTTAGACCCGGCGGCGGAGATTGGAGACGCGGTTCAGGTTAAAGGAACCTATGGCGGCATTTACAGCGTGTCAAAGTCCTACGGGAAAATGATACGCGCGGATGTTTCCGCCCCCGGCGCTGAGGAAATCGACGAATCCGTTCCCTATAAATCCCACGAAACACGTAAGGTAGAACGTCAGTTTATAGAAACCCGGGCACAACTGAAAATTCAGGCCGACCAGATTTCCGCCGAAGTCTCTGCCCGTATCGAACAGGGAGATGAACTCACCTCGCGGCTGGACATTCAGAGTGACCAGATCTCCGCACGGGTGACCAAAACCGGCGGCAGCAGCTCGTCCTTCGGTTGGGAGCTGCTTAATGATTCCTGGACGGTCAAGGCCAACAATACCACGGTGTTCCGAATCACCAAATCCGGCGCAGAAGTCCGTGGAAAGTTCATCGCCTTAAGCGGCAAAATCGGCGGTCTTGATATCCAATCCGACTACCTCAGCTATAACAATCAGGTCTGGAACGGCACCAACAGCCGGGGCATTTACATTGGTGTAAACGGTATTCAGTGCGGCTCAGAGGCTAACGGCGTGCAGATTACGCCGACTGGGAATCTGTATGCGGAGAATGGCTATTTCCGGGGAAGCGTCAGCGCCGGTAAGATTGACTATGGCGGCGACGATGGGTACCTTGACGGGTCAGGTCTTGCCAGTCACAGTGTCTACGGCTCGGAAATTGGCTACAATACCATATCCACGGCCTATACCAGCGGAGGTATCAATACCTCGCTTGGGTATGCGGATTTTGCAAATGGTGTGTTCAATGGTTGGAATACAGCATCCAATTTATCAACCGAAGACAAAGGACTGGTAATTGGAGGCCATACGATAGCTATAGCTTCTACATCGTTCAGGGATGGAAATGGCAGCACAATATCTCTACAATACCTAACATGGATTTGATATGACTGGTTATACTAGGAGGTTTCTATGGAAAAACTGAAAACCGCAACAGGCAAAGAATTCGACTGCGATTATTTCAACCCTTTCCCCCAGGCGGGGCAGATAAACATCCGTATTCTCGGGGAATCCCTGGCGACGATTGCCACGGTATTTGCAAATCCCGCTGAGACGGTGCAAATGTGGTGGGAAGGCCAGTACGCCGCACAATATACGAAGATAATCGCTATTGTACCGGAAACCGGCGCGGTGCGTGTGGTGCTGGGAAAGGAGTAAAAATGAACCCTGTAATGAAACTTAGGGCAGTCCTGAATACCCTTGAGGGCGTTCAGGTCGCAGGACGAGAGAACTGGGACAGGATGCTGGGCAGTATGCAGGCCGTTGAGGAAGTGGTGCAGGAGCTGTCTGCGCCTCCTGCGCCCGAAAAAGAGACTGACGTTGAGGAGGGATGACTTATCGCAGATAAAGCAATATCCGAGCTGATTGCCGCTGAACAGGTAAAAGCAACCGACCTTCTTGTAATGGAGCAGGGCGGCGCGGCAAAGAAGCTGACGGGACAAATTCTGCTGAACTGGCTGACCGCCGCCGCTGACGGCCATGGCGGTATCAGCAGCATCGTGAAGCAGTCCACCAGCGGCCTTACGGATACATACCGTATCACCATGGCGGACACCACTACCTTTGACTTTACCGTAAAAAACGGGCGGGGCATTTCAACCATTGCCAAAGTCTCCGTCAGCGGGCTGGTAGACACGTACCGTATTACCTATAACGATAATACCACCAGCACATTTACCATCACGAACGGCGCAAAGGGCGATAAGGGCGACAACGCATACGTCTGGATTCGGTACGCGTCTCAGAAGCCAACGGCGGCTTCTCACAGCTTCGGTGTTCTCCCTGACAATTGGATGGGCGTATACAGCGGCAATTCCGCAACTGCCCCAACGGACTGGACGAAGTATCAGTGGTTTGAGATCAAGGGCGAAAAGGGTGACATCGGGAACCCGGCTCTGTTGACCAGCCAGTCCGTAACATATCAAGCTAGCACATCCGGGAATGTTATACCGTCCGGAAACTGGCAAGGCAGCATTCCCACGGTAGCACAGGGCGCTTACCTGTGGACGCGAGTTGCAATGACGTTCAATTCCGGAACCCCGATTTATGCCTACTCCGTCTCCCGCATGGGCTTGGATGGCACCGGTGCTGTATCCAAAGTGTGCGGCAAAAAACCTAACTCCAATGGCAACGTTGAGCTAGAAGCTGAAAATGTTGGGGCATTGCCTAGTGCTGGCGGTTTAATGACCGGAAATATTGTCATGAACTCCCATCAAATTAAAGCATTAGGTGCGCCCACGGACAGCGCTGATGCCACAACCAAGGGGTACGTAGATACGGCGTTAAGTAATGCTAAAACTGTTGCAAAGACTGCAACGTTAACTGCTGCCGGTTGGTCTGCCAGCGCCCCGTATACCCAGTCTGTTACGGTCTCCGGTCTGACGGATACAAAACGTGCGATGGCTTATCCAGTGTACGGGAGCAACACGGACATCAACCTTGCGCTGAAAGAGGCGTGCGGCATGGTCAGTTTCGCTTCCCGGTCGGGCAGTGTGCTGACGTTTACCTGCCTTGAGGACAAGCCCACGGTGAATATTCCGATTACGGTGGAGGTGTACGTATGAGTATTGCGGTGCCTTTATATGGATTTGGTGCCAGCGGCGGCACAGGCGGCACCCTGACCGTCACAGCCCCGGCGAACGTCACCGTGACTGTTTCCAAGGACGGCAAGACAAAGGCCAAGAACTCCGGCACCAGCGGTGTGGTGGTCTTCAAGGGGCTTGCAAGCGGGACGTGGACGCTTAAGATTACGGACGGGTCGCAAACTTCGTCAAAGCCTGTTGTCATTACCGCCAATTATTCCACCGTGATTGCATTTTTCGCAGCCACCATTAACATTACCTATCCCGCCGGTTCGACCTGTACTTGCTCTGACGGTACAACGACTATATCCGCCCCAGACACTAGCGGCACATGGACTTGCATTGTGCCGAACGCCGGGACTTGGACTGTGGCCGCTACAGATGGGGTAGAAAACACCAGTGAATCTGTATCTATAACTACAGATGGTCAAATCGTGGCCATTGAACTTAGCTATTTGCTCTGGTTGTATAAAAGCGGAAATACCTATAATGCAGTAACCGGAGGCTGGTCAGTATCCGAGCAGCCCTCGACCGGTGGAAGTTTTGACGGCGTACTTACTTTAAATGATAATAGCATGCTATTATCCACAGAAGCATGGGGTGGTAGCATAGGATATGCAAATGCATTCACGAATAACTCGATCGATCTGACAGGAGTAAATACTCTGAAATTCAAAATAACGGGTATTGGTAATACTGCATACTCGGACCAAGATGGCAATACACATCATTTTCGATTTAGTCTTGCGGTGGCGAATGAACGGCCTACCAAGCAAAGCCCAACATTTGCTGCAGATATGAAGATCCTTGCAACCGGCGAGTATTCTGTCGACGTTTCAGCTTTAACCGCGGGATATGTTGGTATATGGATAACCACTGGAGGATACAGCAAGACGACGCTGACAATATCTGAGATATGGGGTGAAGAATGATGATTTACATTGATTCTGACTTTAAGTGCTACGTCACCTCTGGCGAAGGCCTTACACCTATTGAAACAGATGTCTTCGATGGTAAGTGCAGTGTTTATATTCAGGGCTATCGCTTCATTCCTGCGGGACAGACATGGACACGTGCTGATGGCGTAGTGTTTACCGGTGAAATGATAGCTCCGTGGAAGCCCTGGACAGAGCTTGATGCCGCTCAGCGGGAGTATGAGCGGGAGCAATACCAGACGGTTGTTGCTCAGAATACCGAATATGAATCTGCGCTGACTGAAATTGAAACTGCTCTGGGGGTGAATAACGCATGATGACCATCGAAGAGCGTAAAAACGCTATCCTTGAAAAAATCAGGGAGATAAAAGCCAGCGGTGGTGAGGAACAGCTGAAAGAGCTGGATGAAGCTTATAAGAAAGGGGTTGACAGTCTGTGACCCAGGAAGAAAGAAAAAGCATCATGTATGCTCAGGGACGGGCGAACGCGCTCGCCTTGCAGGAGAAAGCCCCGGACATGACAGGCACCGAACTGAACGCGACGGATAGCGACATTCCCAGTTTCAAGGCTGCTGTCGCAAACAAAAACATGCTGGAGCGCAAGGCCGGGTTTGTGTGTCAATCGTCTGCTGGCCGTGTGGTGCGGCTTGTGCAGCCCTATGACAGCACTATCTACACTCAGGAGCCAGAGGAACTTCCAGCGCAGTGGGGGTTTGCTTGGAGCACAGACCCAGCGAAAGCGTTGCCGTTCGTCGCTATGGCTACCAGCCCCTACAATAAGGGCGACTGCTGCACGGAGGGAAGCAAAGTGTACCGCTCCACGTTGGACAATAATGTATGGTCGCCGTCCGCATACCCTCAGGGCTGGGAAGAGGTGAACGTATGACGGTAAAGCAAATTCAGTGCCTTCTGACCTATCTGGGCTATTCTCCCGGCACGATTGACGGCATCGAGGGCAGGAATACCCAAGAAGCAATTCGGGCGTTTCAAGCCGACTATGGACTTACCGTGGATGGGATACCGGGTGCGGCTACCCAGAAAATGCTCATTGGTGCTATTGCCGGGACGGCGGTAAAGGTGGAGAAGCCGGAGAACAGCGACGCGCCGAAGACGGGGACGTTCTGGGATGATATCCGGTACTTCACCCGGGAGGAGTTCCGGTGCCAGTGCGGCGGGAAATACTGCAACGGCTTCCCTGCAGAACCCGCAGAGGAAACCGTCCGCATGGCCGATGAGATACGCCGCCGGGCGGGAGTGCCCCTGAACGTGAATTCCGGTGTGCGGTGCAAGCGGCACAATGCCGAGGTGGGCGGAGTATCCAACTCCCTGCACACCACGGGACAGGCCGTAGACCTCTCAGGGGCGATCTCCCCGGAGAAGCTGTATGCCATAGCGCAGGAGGTGCAGGCCGAGAAAATCCCCGGGCGGGGCGGTCTGGGGCTGTACAGCTGGGGCATTCACGAGGACAACGGGAAGTACAGCCGGTGGAACGGCTAAGAGAGGAGTATGCCAATGGAAGGAACTGAAATCGCTGGGCGGCTTTCTGCGGTAGAACAGCGGAGCAAATCCAACTCCCACCGTCTGGACGCGCTGGAACGGCACACGGAAGCGGTGAACACGCTGGCAACGTCTGTTGCGGTGATGGCGGAGAAGGTGGAAGTTACCGGGGAGAAGGTTGATGGCCTCTGCACGGACGTGCAGGAGCTGAAATCCGAACCCGGCAAGCGGTGGAAGTCGCTTGTAGAAAAGGTCATATACATCGTCGTAGCCGCTGTCGTAGGGTTTATTCTTGCCCGGCTTGGGCTGGGCTGATTTTTAAGGAGGAAAACAAAATGATTAACTGGATTGTACGTGTCAAAAACAAAGCCTTCTGGATGGCCGCAATTCCTGCGCTGCTTCTGTTGGTGCAAACGGTGGCCGCCCTGTTCGGCTTTACGCTGGATTTGGGGGAGATCGGCGACAAGCTTCTGGCCGTGGTGAACGCCGTGTTTGCCCTGCTGGTGATTCTGGGCGTGGTCAATGATCCTACCACCGCCGGTATCGCTGATAGCAAACAGGCAAGAACCTACAGTTCCCCCAAGGAGGACTGATGCCATAAATGGATAAATCCCGGATAAACCGGGTGGTTGTGAAAGAATTTGACAGGCTGGCGTATCTAACGCCACTGGAAATGGATGTCCTAACCACCCGTGCCGCCGGGAAAAGCCAGATATGGCAATCACAAAATCTCCATGTGTCCCAAGCCACGATAACCAGGGTTGTCCGAAGATTGCAGCAGAAATATGATGCAGTCAAGGGGTACAGTGCCACACTCCCGGATGACCTAGTTATTTGACCACAAATTGACGATTTTCTGACGAAAACCAGGCGAAACGATGATGATTCGTTCGCCTGGTTTTTTGTTATTATAATGACAGAAGGTGGCCACCTCCTAATATTTTGAAGGAGGACTTCTAATGGAAGTAGAAAAGGATTATGCAAGCAAAGGCGTAGCCGGTGCCGGTCTTGGCACGGGTATTGCCGGTCTGGCGCTGGGCGTGATGAATGCTGCGGGCGGCCTGGGCGCTCTGGCTCTCGGCAACCGCAATCCCGCTCCCACCGCTCCCGTTATACCCGCCATGCCCTATGGCTATGGCTGGGGCGGGTGCAGCGAGAACATGCCCGTGAGCCGGTATGAACTGGATCGTGAGCAGCAGCTCGCCGCCAAGGATTCCGAAATCGCGCTGTTGAAGGCAAACGCCTACAACGACCAGAAATCCATTGAGCTGTACGCTTACATTGACGGACAGCTCAAGGACATTCGCAAGACCTTGTGCGATCAGGCCGTACACAATCAGCGCACTGAGGACAGCTTCGCGCTGGTTCGTCAGGACGTGGAATGCGTTCGGGCTGAGCTGTCTAAGGACATCAAGATCGAGGCAGAGCGGCGTTGCTGCGCTGACAATTCCATCGTGACCTACGCCAACGCGACCTTCTATCCGAAGCAGGTTGCCGACGTGACCACCGGAACCGGCACCACGGCACAGACGCTGTACAACCCCCTGCCCAAGTGCGGCGGGTGCTGCAACGGTTGATTCCCGACAATTGGGGCGGCAGCCGCCGCCCCATACTTTCAAGGAGGTAATTTATGATTCCTATGGAAAACGTGCAGGCGGGGCTTGCAAGATTCATTGACAGAAGCATTGCTCCAAGTCTTTCCGGCTGGGACAGAGTTCTGGTTGCCGGGGCTGGGGGGCTGCTTGCCGCAAATTTCCCGAAGATTATTGCCCAGTACGCAGATCACCCTATGGTAAAGGCGCTGGGCGTTTACGATATGGAGCATGGCACGGTGGATGTTGACGCCCTGTACAACGCCGCAAAGCCATACATGGGGACAGAGGCGCTGCCCGTGAAAATCCCCGGAATCGGGCTTACGCTCAAGCTGGGAAAGCAAGATATTGATACGCTGTATGCGTACATTCAGGAGGGCATCAGATGAAAGAAATCAAGCTGCTGATGTAGCACATTGAGGACGAGCTGGAAGACGCGCACACCTACGCAGAACTGGCCGTGGAATACAAGCACGACGACCCGGAGCTGGCAGACCTGTTTTACAGGCTGAGCGGGGAGGAAATGAACCACACCGCCTGCGGCCATGATGGCCGTCTATGAGTACCTGCACAAGCGGGATATTGAACGGGCAGAGAACGTCGGAGTGGTGCAGGGGATGTATAAAAAATAAAGAAACACGCCCAGCCTATTAAGGCAGGGCGTGTCTTTTGGTTTGGATGAAAACCATTCCCACAACGGTAATTGTGTTTGGATTTGCGTCCAATGGAGCAGGATACGGGAGTCGAACCCGCCTTCACAGCTTGGGAAGCTGTTGTACTACCGATGTACGAATCCTGCGTACAGGTGCATTATAGCAGAGCCGCCGGAAAAAAGCAACCATTTTTTGTCGGAAAAGGGAATCCCGGTTGAGGAAAAGCATCAGATGTGCTATATTAGGGAAAAAGGACAGTCCGGCAAAATGCCGGGTAGAGCCGTGATTTGTAAGGAGAAGCGCTTATGGCAGAATATGAGCTGGTTTACGAGATCAAGAACCTTTGCCGCAACAACCAGATGCGGGACGTCTTCTTTGAAGAGGTGGAATGCGATGACCCGGAGGAATATCTGCGGGGCCGCCTGAAGGGGAAAACCGTGGAATTTTCCACGGAAAAAGGCGCGGGCGGCAGCGTGACCATCCACGCGGTGGTGGACGGGCTGATCCAGAAGTACGTGTTCACGCCGGTGTAACAAAAATATCCACTTGCAGCCGTCGGATAAATGAGAGTTGGGCAAGTTTTCTGAAAAAATTTCGCAAATTATGGGTTGAATTTAGATGGCATATGTGATACGATAAGTTAGTACCGATATGGGCGAAGTGCGCCCGTAGGGCAAAGTCACCATCCGCAGTCAAAAACGGCTCCCGAGCCATGAGTGCGCGTGGTGACGCGGCCTGTATGGACAAAATTCCGACCTGTCGGCCGCTCCTTTTCCGCTTTCGCGGAAGGGAGAAAACGCGGGAGGGGCTGCGCTCCGAACCAGCGTTACGCAAAATCACTTTTAAGGAGAACCAGACTATGGCACCTCATACCATTGCCGTTGCCGGAAAGGGTGGTGTGGGCAAAACCACTACCTGCGGCATGATCATCGACTACCTGTGCGCAAAGAAGCGCGGCCCCGTCCTTGTGGTGGATGCCGACGCCAATTCCAACCTGAACGAAGTTCTGGGCGTGGAGGTGGAGACCTCTCTCGGCCAGATCCGGGAGGAAATGGCGCAGGCAGAGCTGAAAGGCACCATTCCCAAGGGCATGACCAAGGCGGACTACGCGGAAATGAAGTTCGGCGACGCCCTGATCGAGGACGACGATTTCGACATGCTGGTCATGGGACGCACCCAGGGCAAGGGCTGCTACTGCTATGTCAACGGCGTGCTGCAATCTCAGCTTGGCAAGTATCTGCCCAACTATTCCTACGTGGTCATGGACAACGAGGCGGGGCTGGAGCATATCGCCCGGGGGACGCTCCCCCATGTGGACACCATGCTTCTGATTTCCGACTGCTCCCGCCGGGGCGTTCAGGCCGTGGCGAGAATCGCCGAAATGATCGACGAGATGGGCTTAAACCCCGGACAGATGGGCCTGATCATCAACCGCGCGCCGGACGGAAAGCTGGACGACGGCGTCCGTGCCGAGATCGAAAAGCACGGTCTTAAGCTCTTCGGCGTTCTGCCTCACGACGAGGCGGTTTACCGCTGCGACTGCGACGGCAATCCGTCCGCGAAGCTCCCGGACAGCGACCCCATGAAGGTCGCGCTGCGGGGAATTATGCAGTCTATCGGCCTGTGAGCCGGTAAACCCGCAGGATGCCGGGCGGCATTCCGCGGCAGAAACACATCCATAATTGCGCCGGGCGGTTTCCGCCCCGCGTGTGGAAAATATATCAAGGGGGATTACAAATTATGGCTTTCACTCCTAAAACGGCACCCTTCAGCGGCAAGATCAATGCCGTGACGCTGGGCACCGGTGACAAGGCAATCGTCATCGGCGGTCAGAACGTGATGCCGTTTTACACCTTCGATGCTGCCATCGAACACGCGCCCAAGATCGGTATTGAAATTTCCGATCTGGCAACACAGTGGGATGCTCCTGCTCTGAAGGAGTTCTACGCCGGCTGCACCACCATGGTTGACTTTGCCAAGAAGGCAGAGACCATGCCCGGCGCGGATTTCCTGTGCCTGCACTTTGAGTCCGCAGACCCCAACGGCGCCAACCGCTCCGTTGCCGACTGTGTGGCCGACGCCAAGGCTGTCGCCGAGGCGACTACCATGCCCATCGTGGTCATGGGCTGCAAGAACATCGAGAAGGACGGCGAGCTGTTCAGCAAGATCGCTGAGGCGCTGCAGGGCAAGAACATTCTGGTTCTGTCCGCCCGGAACGAGGACTACAAGACCGTCGGTGCTTCCGTCGCTCTGGCTTACGGCCAGAAGGTGGGCGCTGAGACCGCTGACGACATCAACCTCGCCAAGCAGCTGAATATCATGCTCAAGGGCCTCTCCATCAACCCTGAGAACATCGTCATGAACATCGGCACCGCCGCCGTGGGCTACGGCTTCGAGTACGTGGCCTCCACTCTGGACCGTGTCCGCCTGGCCGCTCTGGCGCAGTCCGATGCCGACCTGCAGATGCCCATCATGTCCCCTGTGTCTCCCGACGCCTGGGCCGTGAAGGAATCCACCGCTTCCGAAGAAGATGAGCCCGAATGGGGCAGCCGGGAAGAGCGCGCGATCGGGATGGAAGTCTCCACCGCCGCTGCCAACCTGACCGGCGGCGCTGACGCTGTCATCATGCGTCATCCCGCAGCCGTTGCCACCATCAAGAAGTTCATCACGGATCTCGTGTAATCGGAAGGAGGATACATACAATGGCTTTGAAAGGTCTTGACATTTTTAAGCTGTCTCCTAAGAAGAACTGTAAGGAGTGCGGCAGCCCCACCTGTATGGCATTCTGCATGAAGGTGGCGCAGGGTGCTGTGTCCATCGACAAGTGCCCCTACTTCTCTGACGACGCGAAGGCGATGCTCAACGAGCAGACCGCGCCTCCCATGAAGACCATCACCGTCGGCGATCACAAGCTGGGCGGCGAGACTGTCCTCTTCCGTCACGAGAAGACTCTGGTCAACAAGAACCTGTACGCAGTTTCCGTCTGCACCTGCATGTCCGCTGAGGAAGCCGACAAGAAGCTGGCCGACCTGCAGAAGGTTGACTACGAGCGTATCGGCGAGAGAATGTACGTTGAGTTCGTTTTCGTCGCCAACAAGCAGTCCGATCCCGCTGTCTACGCGGAGCTGGTCAAGAAGGCCGCTGCTACCGGCCGTGACCTGATTCTGGAGTGCTGGGATGTGGAGTGCGCCAAGGCTGCTCTGGCAGTCGCGGGCAAGAACGTCATTCTCGACGGCGCTACCCCTGAAAACTATGAGGCTATGAACGCTGTCGCCAAGGAGGCCGGTGTTGTTCTGGGCGTTCACGCCGACACCATCTCCGACCTGTACGACACCGTGAAGAAGCTGGAAGCCGCCGGCAACAAGAACCTGGTGCTGGACGTCACCGGCAAGACCGCCAAGGAGACGCTGGCCAACGCCGTTCTGGTGCGCCGCACTGCCATCAAGGATGGCGACCGCAGCTTCGGCTATCCCTCCATCGTCAACGTAGGCCGCATCGCCAGCGGCGATGACCATCTGCAGACCGCCTACGCTTCCATGTTCACCGAGAAGTACGGCTCCATCATCGTCATGGAGAACATGACCTACGCCCAGGCGCTGCCTCTGTACGGCCTGCGTCAGAACATCTTCACCGATCCTCAGAAGCCCATGAAGGTGGAGAGCAAGATCTATCCGCTGAACGGCGCCGACGAGAACAGCCCCTGCGCTCTGACCGTGGACTTCGCTCTGACCTACTTCCTGGTTTCCGGCGAACTGGAGCGTTCCAACCAGCCCGTGAACCTGATCATCACCGACGCTTCCGGCATGTCCGTTCTGACCGCGTGGGCCGCCGGTAAGTTCTCCTCCTCCACCGTCAAGAAGACCTTCGAGACGCTGGACATCGAGAACAAGATCAAGAACCGCACCCTGATTATCCCCGGCAAGGTTGCCGTTATGAAGGGTGAAATTCAGGAGAAGCTGCCCGGCTGGAACGTCGTTGTCGGCCCCACCGAGGCGGTTCAGCTGCCCAAGTACATGAAGGACAAGGAATACGAGGCCGCTGCCAAGGCTGCCGCCGCCGAGAACGCCGCCAAGGCTGCCACCACCGTGGAAGTCAAGGAGCTGTCCTTCGACGAGCTGCTGGCGACCAAGGTTCCCGAGATCAAGGTCGTGGACATGGGCGTCAAGTACAAGGGCTACAACCCCGAATCCCAGACCTTCGTCACCATCGGCGAGCGTATCCACTGCATTGCGCCCTCTGTCCGCAAGGCTATGGACGAGCGTGACCCCGAGCCTATCCTGAAGCGTGCTGCCGAGCAGATCGCTGCCGGCGCCACCTATCTGGACGTCAACATCGGACCTGCTGAGAAGGACGGTCCCGAGCGCATGATGTGGGCTGTCAAGCTGCTGCAGGAGAACTTCAACAATGTTCCTCTGGCACTGGACACCGCCAACAAGCGGGCTATCGAGGCCGGTATCAAGGTTTACAACCGCACCAACGGCAAGCCCATCGTCAACTCCGCCGACGCCGGTTCCCGTATTTCCAACATTGATCTGGCTGCTGCCAACGACGCCATCTGTATTGCCCTCTGCTCTGCCGACGGTATCGCTAAGGACAACGAAGAGCGCATGAAGCACTGCCACAACATGCTGGAGCGCGGCATGAGTCTGGGCATGGATGCCACCGACCTGTGGTTCGACCCCCTGTTCCTGGTCGTCAAGGGTATGCAGGACAAGCAGATGGAAGTTCTGGAAGCCATCAAGATGTTCGCATCGGAAGGCCTGAAGTCCACCGGCGGTCTGTCCAACAACTCCAACGGCGCGCCCAAGACGCTGCGTCCCATCATGGACTCCGCTCTGGTCGCCATGGCGATGATGCAGGGTCTGACCTCCGCCATCGTCAACCCCTGCGACCTGCGCCTGATGGAGACCATCAAGTCCTGCGACATCTTCAAGAACCACGTCCTCTACTCCGACTCCTACCTCGACCTCTAAGCCCGCGCCCGCAGGGCGGGCGGCCAGTGACGTTACGGAGACTGGTGGTGGTCGAACATCCTTTGGGCCCCTCGACCGGTTGTGCGACGGTTGTCCGTGCTGAGTGGGGGAGATTGAGGGTGTTAACGGCATCGGGTGGTTGACGGACTGCTTTCGAGTCTGTTGATTAAGGTGCCGGAAGACAATAAACCCCAGAAGGTCGGCATTTGGCTGGCCGGGTAATGTGACTGACAGTTTTCCCATGCACTACATGGCTGGGAGGGAACCTCCCTCCCAGCCAGTTTGCTTTTTCTGCTTTGGAAGAATTTGCTGCATTTGAAAGCCCCGGCGTGGTGCCGGAAACCGAACTGGTATATTCAGCCTTCGGGCTTAATATATATTATCTTCAGGATTCAAAAAATTGGGAGGAATTTACATGAGCGTATTAACCGATCTCATTTATGGCGGTTCCAATGCCGTTGCGGGACTGACCGAAGGTGCCGTAAACGACGCCATTGCCAAGTACGGCGCAGACAAGGAGATTGCCTTCCCCGATACCGCATACTTTTTCCCCACCATTTACGCTGCTACCGGCGTAAAGGTCAAGACCCTGGGCGACCTGCCCGCCTGCGTGGGCGTGCTCAAGAGCCTGATCACCAATCAGGAGGATCTGGGTCAGGCGCTGAACGCCGGCCTTGCTACCGCTGTCGGCGCGGAAATTCTTGAGGGACTGAAATACGTCGACGGTGCCAACCCCTACGAAAACGAGTCCGGCATCGGCTTCGTTCCCGACCCCATCATCCGTTCTCTGGGCGTGCCGCTGGTCACCGGCGATATCCCCGGCGTGGCCGTTGTGCTGGGCAAGGCGGACAATGCCGAGGACGTTGTTAAGGTGGTCAAGGACTACCAGAGCAAGGGCATCATGACCTTCATGGTGGGCGACGTCATCGAGCAGTGCGCCGAGGGCGGCGTGAAGATGGGCCTTGAGTTCCGCGTGATCCCGCTGGGTCATGACGTGACCGCCGTCATCCATGTTGTCACCGTGGCCATCCGCGCGGCGCTGATCTTCGGCAACGTGCAGCCCGGCCTGCTGGCCTATACCAAGGAGCGCGTGCCCGCCTTCGTCAACACCTTCGGCGCTATCGACAGCGTGGTGGTCTCCGCCGGCGCCGGCGCTATTGCGCTGGGCTTCCCTGTGGTGGTGGACATTGATCTGGGCGAGAATCAGGTGCCCGGCGCACTGGAGTCCGTGCTGGATCACAGCGAGACCGTGAAGCGCTCTCTGGAGCTGCGGAACATCAAGATCAAGTCCAAGGATCTGCCCATCCCCGTGGCCTTCTCCGCCGCGTTCGAGGGCGAGATCATCCGCAAGGCTGACGTGAAGGCTGAGTTCTGGTCCGCCAAGAATCCCACCTGCGAGCTGGTTCTGATGAAGGACGCCGATCAGGTGGAGGATCACAAGATCACCCTCATCGGCCCGGATATCGACTCCGGCGATCTGGAGTACGCCATGGGCACCTTTATCGAGGTGTACGGCAAGAAGATGCAGGCGGACTTCGAGTCTGTCATCGAGCGTAAGATCCACGCCTGGTTCAACTACATGGAGGGCGTGATGCATACCGGTCAGCGCAATCTGCTGCGTGTCCGTGTGTCCAATGACGCCTTTGAAAAGGGTCTGCGGATGAAGGACTTCGGCGAGGTGCTGTACCACATGATCATGGACGAGTTCGACACCGTGGTGGATAAGTGCCAGATCACCCTGATCACCGACCCGGCCGAGACCAAAAAGCTGCTGGAGGAGCAGGCCATGCCCCGCTATAACATGCGTGACGACCGTCTGGCCTCCATGTCCGACGAGTCCGTGGATCAGTTCTATACCTGCATCCTGTGCCAGTCCTTCGCGCCCGCTCACTGCTGCGTGGTGACGCCTGAGCGTCTGGGCCTGTGCGGCGCGGTGTCCTGGCTGGACGCCAAGGCCACCTATGAGCTGAACCCCAACGGCCCC
>ERZ779889.412-NODE-412-length-54768-cov-9.222159_pt1 | contig 54768 bp, 37 predicted proteins | sample MGYA00511030_ERZ779889 | MGnify/ENA primary metagenome ERZ779889 (study PRJEB29588, sample SAMEA2160616) | human gut metagenome | biome: human gut; feature: human-associated habitat; material: faeces | place: Denmark | collected 2008/2010 ... | reverse complement strand
AAAACGGAAACATCAAGACAAGAAAAACTTTTTGGAGAAATTCAAAACAGTTTCTAACTCTTTATTCTTAATAAGAGCAGAGGAAAGTAAGAAAATGATTATAATTCAAAAAACAAGAAATAACGCAGAATGAACGAAACAAAAACATTAGTAGAAAAAATAACCGAAGGCATTCAAGAAAAGAAAGGCAAAAACATTATTATAGCTGACTTAACCGGCATCGAAGATACGATTTGCAAGTTTTTTATCATTTGTCAGGGAAACTCTCCTAGCCAAATCTTAGCCATTACAGACTCTGTAAGAGATTACGTAAAAAAGACAACGGGCGAAAAAGTCTATGCCATAGACGGTTTACGCAATGCCCAATGGGTAGCTATGGACTATGGAAACATCATGGTACATATCTTCTTGCCGGAAGCACGTGCGCACTATAATCTGGAAACCCTTTGGGCGGATGCCAAATTAACCGCAATACCAGATCTTGACTAACTTTTCATTCTAAATCATCATGGACGGAAATAACACCAATAATACGAATAACTTCAACAACCCTAACAATAACAAGCCGAAAATCAATGTGCCACGCCCCAATCTGACGTGGCTGTACGTGGTCATTGCGTTGGCGTTAGGCTTTCTTTACTTATCAAGCGATGAAGGCAGCGCAAGTAAAGAAATCACATATACCGAATTCAAAGAAATGGTAAGCAAAGGATATGCCAGCAAAATCATTGCTTACGATGACAATACCGTAGAAATGTTCATCAAGCCCGAACACATTGTAGACGTTTTCAAACAAGACGCTCAAAAGGTCGGCAAAAGCCCTGCAGTACATGTGCAGGTAGGTTCCATGGAGTCATTGGACAAATTTATGGACGAGGAACAAACCAACGGACATTTTACCGGCTCTATCAGCTACGAGAAACGGAATAACTACTTCGGCATGATATTCTGGAACTTTTTCCCGTTCCTGCTTTTGATAGCAATTTGGATTTATGCCATGCGCCGCATGGGAGGAGCTGCCGGTCCGGGCGGAACCGGAGGCGTATTCAGCGTAGGCAAAAGCAAAGCACAATTATTCGAGAAGGGAGCCAACCGCATCACGTTCAAGGATGTAGCCGGACAAGCCGCAGCCAAGCAAGAGGTGCAAGAAATCGTAGACTTCCTGAAAGATCCTGAGAAGTACACCAAACTGGGAGGAAAAATCCCGAAAGGCGCGTTGCTGATAGGTCCTCCGGGAACTGGCAAGACCCTGCTTGCCAAAGCTGTAGCAGGCGAAGCCGACGTACCTTTCTTCTCCATATCAGGTTCCGACTTCGTAGAAATGTTTGTAGGCGTAGGCGCATCACGCGTACGTGACCTGTTCCGTCAAGCCAAAGAGAAAGCGCCTTGCATTATCTTCATTGATGAAATAGATGCCGTAGGGCGTGCACGCGGGAAGAATCCCAGCATGGGAGGAAACGACGAACGCGAAAACACCTTGAACCAATTGCTGACTGAAATGGACGGCTTCGGTTCGAATAGCGGTGTCATTATCCTAGCTGCGACCAACCGTGTAGACATCTTGGATAAAGCACTGTTGCGTGCCGGACGTTTTGACCGGCAAATCTATGTAGACCTGCCCGACCTGAACGAACGGAAAGAAGTTTTCGGCGTGCATTTGCGCCCGCTTAAATTGGACAGCACCGTAGACGTAGACCTGCTGGCAAGACAAACTCCCGGATTCAGCGGAGCCGACATTGCCAACGTATGCAACGAAGCTGCCTTGATAGCTGCCCGCCATTCGAAAGAATCGGTCGGCAAAGACGACTTCCTGGCTGCCATTGACCGTATCGTAGGAGGTTTGGAAAAGAAAACCAAGGTAATGACCGCAGCCGAGAAACGTGCCATAGCTCTGCACGAAGCCGGACATGCCACGGTTTCCTGGCTTTTGGAGCATGCCAACCCGCTGATTAAGGTGACCATCGTGCCGCGCGGACGTGCATTGGGAGCGGCATGGTATCTGCCTGAGGAACGCCAGCTCACCACAAAAGAGCAAATGTTGGACGAAATGTGCGCCACCCTTGGCGGACGTGCCGCAGAAGAACTTTTTGTAGGACATATATCTACCGGAGCGATGAACGACTTGGAGCGTGTAACCAAGCAAGCTTACGGCATGATAGCCTACGCCGGTATGAGCGACAAACTTCCGAACCTTTGCTATTATAGCAACGATGAATTTGCATTCAACAAGCCGTATAGCGAACATACCGCTGAAATCATCGACCAAGAAGTACAGAAGATGATTAACGAGCAATATGTCCGTGCTAAAGAGCTGTTGCAACACCATCAGGAAGGCCACAACCAGTTGGCACAACTGTTGATAGAACGTGAGGTTATCTTTGCAGAAGATGTAGAAAAGATTTTCGGCAAACGCCCATGGGCTTCCCGTTCGGAAGAAATCATGGCAGAAGAGAGCAAGCCTCAACTTCCGGCAGAAGAGCCCAAGGCACTTCCCGAGAATACACAACAGAAAGAAGACGAACACCATGAAGAATAACTTTTTACAACGGACTATCACCGGCGTTATTTTCGTAGCCGCATTAGTGGGATGTATTTTAGGCGGACCTATCTCGTTCACCATCCTGTTCGCTATCGTCAGTGCATTGACCATCCGTGAATTCGGCAATCTGGTCAATGCCACAGGCTATGTGCAAATGAATATACCCATGTCTATGCTGGCAGGTGTTTTCCTTTTCTTATGTTTCGGATACATCGGAGTAGTACCGGGAAGCAACGAAATTTTCATCCCCTACTTATTCTTAATCATGTATCTATTCATCAGCGAATTGTACAAAAAGCAAAAGGACCCGATTAACAACTGGGCATACGCCATGATGAGCCAAGTCTACATCGGGTTATCGTTTGCCCTGCTGAACGTGCTTGCTTACCATACAAGCGCAGCCACCAGCATTTCGCAATACAATCCGATATTGCCCTTATCCATCTTTATCTTCACGTGGATAAATGATACCGGAGCTTATTGCACGGGAATGCTTTTCGGGAAACACCGCTTGTTCGAGCGCATCTCGCCCAAAAAGTCATGGGAAGGTTCCATTGGCGGAGCCATGTTCTGCGTAGTCGCCGCCATAATCCTTGCGCACTACTTCTCCTTTCTGAACGTATACGAATGGATTGGACTGGGATTGACCATCGTGGTCTTCGGCACATGGGGAGACCTGACCGAATCGCTTTTCAAGCGCACCTTGGGAATCAAAGACTCCGGAAACATCTTGCCGGGACATGGAGGCATGTTGGACCGTTTCGACAGCACCCTCATGGCAATACCGGCATCAGTGGTCTATCTGTATATCTTGAGTTTGTAACGTTCTCACCACAGATTACACAGATTTTAAAGACAAAGGGAAAATAATTGTTTATACTTCACGCGGTATTTATTTGTGCATTTTGTTGATGCTATCATAGAACACAGACTACACAAGAATACACAGAAAAAAAATATAAAAATCTGTGTTCGTCTGTGTCTTTCCACGTCTTCTGTGTTCTGTTAAAATGCACAATTTCATACCGCACATGGTATAAAATCCGTGTAGCCTGTGGTGAAAACATCACGCATACAATTTCTTCTTGTATGCTTCCAATACCTCCAGCATCTGCCGGGCAGCCCTTTCGGAAGCTCCGGCTTCTCCCAAGACCTGTACCAGAGTTTCGTAATCTTCTAACATCCGCTTACGCTTCTTTCCACCCGGCAATATCTGCGCAAGCTCACGCTTCACCGCACGGACACTCATATCCCCGGCAACCAGCTCGGCGACAACTTCTTTCCCTGCTATCAGATTGACCAATGATACAAAAGGAACTTTCAAGACCAACCGGCGCAAAAGAGATACCAGCTTGCCGGCAGCCGTATAATAGCATACGACTTGAGGCACACGGAACAGGGCGGTCTCGAGCGTAGCCGTACCGGATGTGACCAACGCCGCGGTCGCATGCGACAAAAGCCGGTACGTCTCACCAAAGACAATCTCGGTATCCGCATCAATGTACTGACGGTAAAAGTCCGGTTCAATCCCCGGAGCACCCGCCACTACAAACTGATAATCAGGGAAACTCCGCGCCGCCTGAATCATCCGTTTCAAATTATCCTTTATCTCCTGCTTCCTGCTTCCGGCAAGCAAAGCCACAACCGGCTTCTTTCCCCAATGATGCGCATTTACAAAATCATCGAAAGTTTCTTTAAAGCTCTTCCGGAAGGCATCCACAGCATCCACACACGGATTACCCACGTAATGGACCGGATAACCGTGTTTCCGGTAAAAATCCACTTCAAACGGCAAGATGGAGAACAGCGCATCCACATCGCGCTTGATATTCTTGATGCGATATTCCTTCCATGCCCAGATTTTCGGAGAGATGTAATAGAATACAGGGATTTGCGTATGAAGCTTGATGTATTGGGCTATCTTCAAATTGAATCCCGGATAGTCTACCAGAATCAAGACATCCGGATTCCAAGCCTCTACATCGTTCTTGCAAAAATCCATATTGCGAAGAATGGTCCGCAAATGCAAAAGGACGGGTACAAACCCCATATATGCCAAGGTCTTATAATGCCTTACACACACGCCCCCTACCTTTGCCATCAGGTCTCCCCCGAAGAAACGGAACTCCGCTTCCGGGTCTTCCCTGCGCAACGCACGCATCAGATTGGATGCATGCAAGTCTCCCGACGCTTCTCCTACAATCAGATAATACTTCATACGTCACACATTAAAGTTCCACGTTTTCAGTTCACGCATCACCGCATACGCCGTCACATCCACTTGTGTAGGCGTAACCGCTACATAATTATGTTCCAAAGCCCAATGGTCCGTATCTTCCGCATTCGGTTCCAGATTACGGTATTCGCCGGTAAGCCAGAAATAATTCCCTCCCCTCGGATGGTCGGCTTTCACAAACTCACGTGTCCACACGCCATGTGTCTGGCGGCAAACCAATACCCCCTCCAAGTCGGGCGTATCCGGAAAGTTGACATTCAGGCAAATCCCTTCGGGAAGCCCTTTTTCCAATGTCTCTTCCACAATGCGGCGCACGTAGGGCAAGACCGGCGAGAAATCGGCGTCCGCCTGATGATTGCACAACGAAAAGCCGATAGACGGAATGCCCTTCAAGCATCCTTCAATCACCACTCCCATTGTTCCCGAATAATGCACGTTCACCGATGAGTTGTCGCCATGGTTGATTCCGCCGACCACCAAATCCGGGACGGCAGGCACAATGGCATGCAACGCCAGTTTCACACAATCCACCGGCGTTCCCGAACATTTATAGACGGAAAGCCCGCTTTCTTGCTGAAGCAATGCGTAACGCACCGGATAAGCAGAAGTAATCGCGCCGGCAGACCCCGAACGGGGACCGTCGGGAGCCACGACTATCAAGTCGCCCACCGGACGCAAGGCACGTATCAGTTCATGTATTCCCTTTGCATTCACGCCGTCATCGTTCGACAGAAGCAAAAGAGGTCTTTTTTTTGTCATACTCCTTATTATATTTATATTCCCAAATAGCCTTTGATAACATGCAGGCGTTCACGGCGGCAAACGCGGGCAGCTGCGATGGCAAACGCAAGCATTCACGATGGCGCATGCAGCCGCCTGCGTTTGCCATCGTGAACGCCTGCATATCCCAACGTGCCTGCAAAGTTACAATAAATTCGGAAATGTACGAATGCGGGCATGATTATCCGTTAATTTAACACAAGTACTTATTATTCTTCCCAAACCAAGCCGGATTATTAAACAGAAATCGCTATCTTTGCCCAGCGAAGTTATTAACAAAAGCAACGAGTTATCAACAGTTTTGCAAAATGTAGTATTTTTGCGATACGCTATCTCGCCAATTATTTGTTACTTCGCAATCAGATAAACTGATTAATATGGGAAAAATTATTGCAATAGCCAACCAAAAAGGAGGAGTAGGCAAAACTACAACCACCATTAACCTGGCTGCATCATTGGCTACACTCGAAAAGAAAGTACTGGTAATCGACGCTGACCCGCAGGCAAATGCGTCATCAGGGCTGGGAGTTGACCTGAAAGAAATAGACTGCTCCATTTACGAATGCCTGATTAACCAAAACGACATACGGGAAGCCATTTACACGACCGATATTGACGGACTGGACATCATTCCTTCTCACATTGACCTCGTAGGGGCAGAAATCGAAATGCTGAACCTGGACAACCGCGAGAAGATTATGAAAAAGGCGCTGGCGCCGATGGTGAACGAATACGACTACATCCTGATAGACTGTTCTCCTTCGCTCGGGCTCATTACCATCAATGCCCTGACCGCAGCCGATTCGGTAATTATCCCGGTGCAATGCGAATATTTTGCATTGGAAGGCATCAGCAAACTGCTGAACACCATACGGATTATCAAGACCAAGCTGAACCCTTCACTGGAAATAGAAGGGTTCCTGCTGACCATGTTTGACTCTCGCCTGCGTTTGGCAAACCAAATATACGACGAGGTGAAACGCCATTTCCAGGAACTGGTATTCAAAACCATTATCCAACGGAATGTGAAACTAAGCGAAGCTCCAAGCCATGGAATCCCAGCCATCTTATACGATGCCGATTCGACCGGAGCGAAAAACCATTTGGCGTTAGCCAATGAAATAATCAACAAAAACAAATAAAAGAGTTGTCATTAGGCTGAATTAAATATGGCTGTACAAAAGAAATTTGCATTAGGAAGAGGGTTAGACGCATTGATTTCCACGAACGAGGAAATCAAGACGTCCGGCTCGTCTTCCATCAACGAAATAGAGCTGAGCAAGATATCGGTGAACCCGAACCAGCCACGGCGCGAGTTCGACCCGATTGCCTTGCAGGAGCTTGCCGATTCCATTGCCGAAATCGGCATCATCCAACCCATTACCTTACGCCAGATGAGCGAAGACGCCTATCAAATCATTGCGGGCGAACGGCGTTACCGCGCCGCGATACAGGCAGGGCTGCAGACGATTCCCGCCTATATCCGTACGGCAGACGACGAAAATGTAATGGAAATGGCATTGATAGAAAACATCCAGCGCGAAGACCTGAACTCGCTGGAAATCGCACTTGCCTACCAGCACTTAATCGAACAATACGGGCTGACACAAGAACGGCTGAGCGACCGGGTAGGGAAAAAACGTGCCACCATTGCCAATTACCTGCGCCTGCTTAAACTGCCTGCACAAATCCAGGTCGCCTTGAAAAACAAGGAAATCGACATGGGCCATGCGCGCGCCTTACTGGCGTTGGATGACCCGAAAACGCAAATCCGCATATTCAACGAAATCATTTCGCAAGGCTACTCCGTACGGAAGGTAGAAGAGATTGTAAAAGCTCTTTCCGCAGGCGAAAGCGTCGAGTCGGGCGGGAAAAAGATTGTTCCGAAAGGCTCGAAGCTATCCGAAGAATATGCCCTGCTGCAAAACCACCTGTGTTCTTTCTTCGGTACAAAAGTGCAGCTTTCATGCAGCAACAAGGGAAAAGGGAAAATCAGCATCCCGTTTAATAACGAAGCCGATTTGGAACGAATCATGGAAATTCTGGATTCGCTACAACCTAAAGCATAAAAACGGACCTATTTTGGAAAAGAAGACATTGACATACTGGCTGTTTCCTGTATTCCTGTTCTGCTTCCTGTTCGGGGCATGTACGGATGTGCATGCGCAACGCGCCCGCAAGCACCGCGAAGGACTGCTGAAAGCCGATTCCATCCGGGCACAACACGTAGCGGACAGCCTGGCATTGCTGGACACGCTCAGCGTACCCAAACGGATTACAGACTTGGAAGCTCCGGTAGACACCGCATTGCTTGCGAGACAAAACGACTCCATCCAACAGCAAATGCCGAAGATGGAGATAAAAAAGAAAAAATGGACGCCCATTCCAAACAATGCCATCTGGCTATCGCTGGCAATTCCGGGAGCGGGGCAAATCTATAACCACAAGTATTGGAAACTGCCCATCATCTACGGCGGATTCGTTGGATGTATCTATGCCCTGACATGGAACGGGCAGATGTACAGCGACTATTCGCAAGCGTACCAAGACATCATGAGCGATGACCCCACCAGGGACAGCTACATGGAGATGATGCCTGCCGGCTGGACACAAGAAGATGTGCTTGCTCAAGCAAGCCGTTGGCAAGACACCTTCAGAAGACGAAAAGACCTGTACCGCCGGCAACGCGACCTGAGTATCTTCGCCTTTATCGGCGTGTACCTGCTCTCGGTGATTGACGCGTATGTAGATGCCGAGTTATCCAACTTCGACATCTCCAACGATTTGAGTATGGAATGGCAACCAGCTATATTTAACGATGCACGTTGCGGACTGCCCCAAGGCATTGGCGTGCAATGCAACATTAAATTTTAAAATCATGAAAAAACTCGTTATTGGAATACTGAGCCTCTTAGGAACCGCTTCCCTCTATGCCCAACAGACGGAAGAAAGCATTACCATCCGCTCCGCATCTGGAACGGAAGAAGTCATCAGCTTGCCGGCAGGCATGGTTTCAGAAACAGACAGCCTCTACTTGGACTGGATTTCAAAGAACTATATTAATATAGGAGAGAATTGCGACCCCGCCGCAGCCAACCCGGAAGTGAGCGACTCCCTTTATATGGACCGCCTGCAACGTATTCCAGCCATCATCGAAATGCCCTACAACGAAGTGGTACGCAAGTTTATCGACATGTATGCGACCCGCTTGCGCCAGAAAGTGGCATTCATGCTGAGTGCCAACAACTTCTATATGCCCATTTTCGAAGAAGCGCTCGACTTGTACGACTTGCCCTTGGAGTTAAAATACCTTCCGGTCATCGAATCCGCCTTAAACCCCATGGCAGCATCGCGCCAAGGAGCCGTAGGCTTGTGGCAATTCATGCTCAATACCGGAAAAATCTACGGGCTTAAAGTCACAAGCCTGGTGGACGAACGCCGCGACCCCGTCAAATCCACACGGGCTGCAGCCAGATACCTGAAAGACCTGTACGACATTTATCACGACTGGAACCTGGTGCTTGCCGCCTATAATTGCGGTCCCGGAACCATCAACAAAGCCATCCGGCGCGCAGACGGGGAAAAAGATTTCTGGGCACTCTACAATTATCTTCCGAAAGAGACCCGAGGCTATGTACCCGCCTTTATTGCCGCGAATTACATCATGACCTATTATTGCGAGCACAATATCAGCCCGATGGAAATGAAAATGCCGGAAGGAACAGACACCATCCACATCTCACGCCCCCTGCACTTGCAACAGGTGGCATCCGTATGCAACATCAGCATGGACGAATTGCGTGCCTTGAACCCTGAATTCAAGAAAGATGTCATTCCCGGAAACGAGCAGCCCTATGCCCTCCGCCTCCCAAGCAACATGATGAGTTATTTCATCGACCACGAAGACAGCATCTATAATTACAAACCCGACACATACCTGACACGGCGGAACACCGTAGACATCCCCGAACCCAAAGCTGTCTATCACCGCATCAGAAACGGAGAGACTTTAGGAGGCATCGCACAAAAATACGGAGTCAGTGTGGCGCAGTTGAGAAGGCTGAACGGCATCCGGGGAAGCAATATCCGGGCAGGAAAATCCATACGCATCCGATAGTCATGAAGAAAAATAATCCATTTTTGTTGCAAAATTTGTTATTTTCCCTAATTTTGCAATATTGATTAAAGATGGATACCATGACGGACGAAAAATTAACCCAAGAGCAAACCGACGAGAAGCTGATAGACGACGCTTTTCAAGAATTGTTGGACCGATACTTAGAGAGTAAGCATCGCAAGAAAGTTGAAATCATTACCAAAGCCTTCAACTTTGCCCGACAAGCCCACAAGGGGGTAAGACGCCGTTCCGGTGAACCCTATATCTTACATCCCATTGCTGTGGCACGGATTGCATGTGTAGAAATCGGATTAGGCTCTACCTCTATTTGCTCGGCATTGTTACACGATGTCGTAGAAGATACCGACTACACAGTAGAAGATATCGAAAACTTATTCGGCCCTAAAATCGCACAGATTGTAGATGGGCTGACAAAAATATCGGGAGGTATTTTCGGGGACCGCGCATCGGCACAAGCAGAAAACTTCAAGAAACTGCTACTGACCATGAACGATGACATCCGGGTGATTTTAATTAAGATAGCCGACCGCCTGCACAATATGCGTACGCTCGGTTCCATGCTTCCAAGCAAACAATATAAAATTGCAGGGGAAACGCTTTACATCTACGCGCCGTTGGCAAACCGGCTGGGATTGAACCGCATCAAAACCGAACTGGAAGACCTGAGTTTCAAATACGAACATCCGGAAACCTATCAGGAAATCCAAAGCAAACTTCAGGCTACCCAGGCGGAGCGCGAAAGCGTATTTGCTGAATTTACAGCCCCTATCCGCGAACAGCTGGACAAGATGGGAATCCCGTACCGCATCATCGCGCGCATCAAATCGCCATATTCCATTTGGAACAAGATGCAGAGCAAGCACATCACTTTCGAGGAAATCTATGATATCCTGGCTGTCCGCATCATCTTTACCCCCCGCAACGAAGAAGAAGAACTCAATGACTGTTTCAATATTTATGTCGCTATCTCCCGCATCTATAAGCCGCACCCCGACCGCTTGCGCGACTGGGTAAGCCATCCGAAAGCCAACGGCTATCAAGCTTTGCATGTTACGCTGATGAGCAACAAGGGACAATGGATTGAAGTGCAAATCCGTAGCGAACGCATGAACGACGTTGCCGAACAGGGTTTTGCAGCCCATTGGAAATACAAAGCCGGAGGAGGCAGCGAAGACGAAGGCGAATTGAGCAAATGGCTGAAGACCATCAAGGAAATATTAGACGACCCGCAACCAGACGCATTGGATTTCTTAGACACAATCAAGCTTAATCTGTTTGCATCCGAAATATTTGTGTTCACCCCGAAAGGCGAAATCAAAACCATGCCCCAAAACTGTACGGCACTTGATTTTGCGTTCTCTATCCATACCTTCTTGGGAAGCCACTGTATCGGAGCCAAAGTCAATCATAAGCTGGTTCCGTTAAGCCACAAATTACAAAGCGGTGACCAAGTGGAAATCCTGACATCCAAATCACAGAAAGTGCAGCCTTCATGGATTAATTTTGCGACAACCGCCAAGGCAAAAGCCAAAATCCAAGCCATCTTAAAACGGGAAAACAGAGAACAACAGCAGAAAGGAGAAGAAATCTTGAGCCAGTTCTTCCAAGAATTAGGCATGCCGTCAAGTGATGAAAACATCAGGAAGCTATGCGAAAAACGTCAGGTAAAAACCTATGAAGAACTGACCCTCCGCTTAGGACAAGGAGCTATCACGCTGGACGAAACCGACAAGAACGAACTGAAAGAAAAACCGACTCCGACTAACTGGAAGAAATACATCAGCTTCGCCTTTGGCGGAAACAAGCAAAAACAGCAAGAAAGCAAAAATAAGAACGCGTCGCAACAATCGCTGAACATTGATAAGAAAGAAGTGCTCAAGCTGACTCCGGACGCCATCCAGAAAAACTACATCCTGGCAGATTGCTGCAAGCCGATTCCGGGCGACGATGTATTGGGGTACATTGACGACAACAACCGCATCGTCATCCATAAACGCCAGTGTTCGATTGCCTCGCAGCTGAAAACCAGCTTCGGCAACCGGTTGATTGCCGTCCAATGGCAAACAGGGAAAGCCTTGGTGTTCCCGGTAAATATTTACGTAAAGGGATTAGACGAAATCGGCGTATTGAACAAACTGACAGAAGTAATCTCCCAACAACTGAACGTAAATATCCACAAGCTGACCATTGAATCGAATGAAGGCATCTTCGAATCCCGCATCCAGCTCTACGTGCACGATGTGGATGATGTCAATACCATTTGCAACAACTTGAAGAAAATCGACAACATCAAGAAAGTGACCCGCATCGAAAACTTCGATGCCCCGACAGACTGACAAAGGTTTATGTCAGGTCAGATAATCCAACTCTTTCCGCATACAGACTAACTCGCTTCTGATTTGTTTCAATCGGTTGACGAGTTCAGTCGTATTGCGTACACCTTCCCGGTTTTGCTTCATCAGCTGTTTGGCTCCAGCCAGTGTCATGCCCTTCTCCTTTACCAGATAATACACCTGCCGGATATTTTCGATATCTTCTTTCGTATATTGCCGGACTTTCCCTCCAGCCCGTTTCGGAGCGATGGCGGGAAATTCCTTTTCCCAATAACGCACCAACGACTCGTTCACTCCGAACATCTCAGCCACTTCCTTAATCGAGTAATACAATTTCAGTTGTTTATTCTGCTTCAAAGCCATTTTCCTTCCTCCAGATTAATCAAATACCTTGCCATGATTGGCTGCGATTTCTATCATCTTGTCATAATCGTCAGCATCCAAGTCCATGAAATAATAGTTTACCGGATTCATAATCTGCCCCCGCAAGTGCACTTCGTAATGCAAATGCGGTCCGGTGCTTTTTCCGGTAGTGCCCACTTCGCCAATTGTTTCTCCACGCATCACTTTTTGACCGGGGCGCACATCAATTTTATTCAGATGCGCATAACGGGTTACATAGCCGAATCCATGGTCTATCGTAATGCATTTGCCATACAGTCCTTCCCAACCGGCAGTCTTTACCGTGCCGTTTCCCGTAGCATATACCGGAGTGCCTATATTGGCAGAAAAATCCATACCGGCATGAAACTTCACCGTTTTATAAATGGGGTCAATCCGCGTCCCGTATCCCGAAGCTGTCTGCTTCAGGTTCTTATTGGACACAGGCTGAATGGCAGGCACACACTGAATCATTTCGTCATGCTGTTTACACAAATCGACCACTTCGTCAAACGATTTCGACTGGACATACAACTGCCTTGTCAATACGTCCATTTTCTGGGTAGTGTTTACCACCAGCTTTGCATTTGCCATGTCCATCAGCTCCTCATACCGGTTGGTTTTCCCGTAACTGGCTGTCCGCACCGCACCTGCTACCGGGTCTGCCTGCAGAATGACCCGGTACAGGTTATCATCGCGCTGCTGCAACTGCTGCATCACATTCAGGGCCTCATCCAGCCGGGTAGACAATATATGGTATTGGGCAAGCAAACGGGAATTTTCCACCCGAAGGTCTTTTTCCGAAGGAGAACCGAAAAGCCACAGCAACAGGATAAAACATCCGGCTCCCAGCCCCATTCCTACAAATAAATTCCGAAGATAACTCATGATGCGCTGGCGCATGGTAGGGTATATACGGTCGTAGGTACGCGTCTTCGGATTATATATATAGTAGACTTTACGCATTCAAATCACTGTTTTTGAAGAAAATTAATAGGCAAAGCTTCAAGTTTTGCCTCAAACGTAGCGACAAAAATAATAAAACCAATTATCTTTGCAAATCGATTTTGAGAATATTAACGACAAGATAATAAGACTTATATGTTGACAGCAAATGAAATCCGCGACTCATTCGTAAAGTTTTTTGAGTCAAAAGGACATCAGATTGTGCCTTCTGCACCCATGGTCATCAAAGACGACCCTACGCTGATGTTTACAAACGCAGGCATGAACCAGTTCAAAGACATCATTTTGGGAAATCATCCTGCCAAGTACAAACGTGTGACCGACTCGCAGAAATGCTTGCGCGTAAGTGGAAAACACAATGACCTGGAAGAAGTAGGACACGACACTTACCACCACACCATGTTCGAGATGTTAGGCAACTGGTCATTCGGCGACTATTTCAAGAAAGAAGTCATCGGCTGGGCATGGGAATACCTGGTAGATGTATTGAAAATCGACCCTTCCATCCTCTATGCTACCGTATTCGAAGGAAGCCCCGAGGAAGGATTGGAACGCGATAACGAAGCTGCCGGATACTGGGAACAATATTTGCCCAAAGACCACATCATCAACGGAAACAAGCATGACAACTTTTGGGAAATGGGCGATACAGGACCTTGCGGACCGTGCTCGGAAATCCATATCGACCTGCGTTCCGAAGAAGAGAAAGCCAAAGTGCCCGGACGTGAACTGGTCAACAAAGACAATCCACTGGTAATTGAAATCTGGAACCTCGTGTTCATGCAGTACAACCGCAAAGCCGACGGAAGCCTGGAGCCTCTGCCCGCCAAAGTAATTGATACGGGGATGGGATTCGAACGCCTCTGCATGGCACTGCAAGGAAAGAAGTCTAACTACGACACCGATGTATTCCAACCGATTATCAAAGTCATCGGCGACTTAACCGGACTGACCTATGGCAAAGACCCGAAAGTAGATGTAGCCATGCGCGTTGTGGCAGACCACATCCGTACCATCGCATTCTCGATTACTGACGGACAGCTTCCTTCCAATGCCAAAGCCGGCTACGTCATCCGCCGCATCTTGCGCCGTGCCGTACGCTATGCTTATACGTTCTTAGGACAGAAACAAGCCTTTATGTTCAAGCTGGTTCCCGTACTGATAGAAAACATGGGACAAGCCTATCCCGAACTGAAAGCACAGCAGCCGCTTATCGAAAAAGTCATCAAAGAAGAAGAAGAAGCTTTCTTGCGTACACTGGAAACCGGCATCCGTTTGCTTGACAAGGTAATGAACGATGCCAAAGCAGCCCAAAAGACTGAAATCAGTGGCGTAGATGCCTTCACGCTCTACGATACGTTCGGTTTCCCGCTTGACCTGACCGAACTGATTCTGCGTGAAAACGGAATGACAGTCAACGAAGAAGAGTTCAATATCGAAATGCAAAAGCAAAAACAGCGTGCCCGCAATGCCGCTGCGATTGAAACAGGCGACTGGGTTATACTGGAAGAAGGCGAAACGCATTTCGTAGGTTACGATTATACCGAATACGAAACCCGCATCTTGCGCTACCGTCAAATCAAGCAAAAGAACCAAACCCTTTACCAAATCGTGTTGAGCGAAACGCCATTCTACGCTGAAAGCGGTGGTCAGGTAGGCGATACGGGAGTGCTGGTCAGCGAATTCGAAACCATCGAAATCATTGATACCAAGAAAGAAAACAACCTTCCGATTCATATTGCCAAGCAACTTCCCGAGCATCTTGATGCTCCGATGATGGCTTGTGTGGATACCGACAAACGCGCTGCCTGCGCTGCCAACCACTCTTGTACCCACCTGCTCGATGAAGCATTGCGTCAAGTATTGGGCACTCACGTAGAGCAGAAAGGTTCGTTGGTTACACCGGAATCACTGCGTTTCGACTTCTCACACTTCCAGAAAGTAACGCCTGAGCAGTTGCGTGAAGTGGAACACTTGGTGAATGCCAAAATCCGCGAAAATGTCCCCCTGACTGAATACCGTAACCTTCCGATAGAGAAAGCCAAGGAATTAGGTGCCATTGCCCTTTTCGGCGAAAAGTATGGCGACGAGGTACGCGTTGTACAATTCGGTTCATCCATTGAGTTCTGTGGAGGTACACACGTATCAGCTACCGGTAAAATCGGTATGGTGAAGATTCTCTCCGAAAGCTCGGTAGCAGCAGGCGTACGCCGCATCGAAGCCATTACCGGAGCAAAGGTAGAGGAAATGATGGACATTTTGCAAGATACCATAAACGACTTGAAGGCACTCTTCAACAATGCTCCCGACCTTAGAGCCGCTATCTCGAAATATGTGGACGAAAACGCCGGACTGAAAAAGCAAATGGAAGAGTTCATGAAAGAACGCGAAGCAAGCGCAAAGGCAAGACTTATCGAAAGCGCCAAAGAAATACATGGCGTAAAAGTCATCAAAGCCATGCTGCCGATGCGTCCCGAAGCCATCAAGAACATCGCTTTCCAACTGAAAGGACAATTCCCCGAAAACCTCTTCGTCGTAATCGGAAGCATCTTCGACGACAAGCCGATGCTGACAGTCATTATGAGCGATGACCAAGTAAAAGCCGGACTGAATGCCGGACAACTGGTACGCGAAGCTGCCAAACTGATTCAAGGCGGAGGAGGCGGACAACCTCATTTCGCTACAGCAGGAGGAAAGAATGCCGACGGATTAAGTGCCGCAATAGACAAAGTGCTGGAACTGGCAGGTTTCTAACCCGTTCCTAATTTTAATGAAACACAGAGACACAAAGACACAGAGAAAAAATCTAAAAAACTCTGTGTCTTTGTGTCTCTGTGTTTTGTATATATTTCCCTATCACGCGGATTGGAAATCTGGCGTAATCATCTATTGTCAATCAATCCGCATGCTGAACTCGCACCCGCAATATTGCTGGTTATAGAAATCATATTCCTTGATAATCTGGATGCGGCGTTCGCTCAACCCGCCTTTCCGCCAGTTCTTGTCCCACCACGTCACGTCGGGATAGGGTTCTACGGCATAGCGTCCGGCTTCGTTAATCTGGTCCAAGCTCTTCCAGCGTGAAGAAGCAAGCGTAGTAGTAATCACCGTAAAACCGTGTTCATGGGCATAACGTGCCGTATCGCGCAAACGCAACCTGAAACATTGCAGGCAACGCCCTCCCCTTTCCGGTTCCCCTTCCAAGCCACGAACCGCACAACGCCACGCCTCGTGGTCGTAATCGGCATCGATGATATCCAAGCCCAACGCCTGTGCATAACGGGTACATTCCTCTTTCCGGATCCGGTATTCCTCTTCCGGATAAATGTTCGGATTGCAATAATAAATGGTAGGGCGTACCCCGTGCTGCATCAGGCATTCAATAATTGCCGATGAACAAGGCGCACAACATGTATGCAGCAATACCTGTCCGGCATTGCCCGGCACTTCCCAGTCTTCTTTTTTCTTTTTCATACTTTTTAATTGAATATCCGCAAACATCCCATGTAGGGGCGCGTATCGCATACACCCGAATGCGTCCACTTATCCACGCAGATGCCTTCAGGGCGTATGCGATACGCCCCTACAGTCAATTAGGTAAAATGCGGATATTCATTCTTTTTAATGAAGTGACGAGGTGACAAGGTAACGAGTTGACAAGGTCCTAAATAGTTCTACCTATGTATCTAAAGCCTTGTCACCTTGTCAACTCGTGACCTTGTTACCTAAAAAACAACGGAGCCAGCCATTCGGGCACTTCCACCCCCTGCTCCTTGATATTCTCCAGACAAGCTTTTCCTTTCCGCGTAAGCGTGAAATACATCTGGCGTTTGTCCTGCTCGCCCAGCTTGCGTGCCAGCAAGCCCTTATCCTCTACCGAACGGATAACCTTCGAAGCATGCGACGAAGTCAATCCCGTACAAGAGATAATGGTTCCTGCCGTCACGGTTTCCGCTCCCACACTACACAACACCATCGCCTCATTGAGCGACACCCCGTAAGTTTCCTCCAACCGGTTCTCCAGTTCGGAAAGCCCTTTCAGCAAGTCGCGCATCACACATATACATTGTATCTTTTCCATAATCAAATAAACAGATTCATATTTGCCTCACCGGCACGGTCCATATAGGTCGCCACGCCACCTATCGTCACACAGTCGAGCAGTTCCTCACGCTTTATTCCCATCACGTCCATCGACATCTGGCAAGCTATGAACTCCACCCCGTTGGCAATGGCTTGCTGGCGGAGCGATTCGAGCGAGTCCACTCCCTTTTGCTTCATGACATACCGCATCATCTTCGAACCGATTCCGCCCATATTCATTTTCGAGAGCTTCAGCTTCCGCGAATCAGAAGGCAGCATCATGCCGAACATCTTGCCGAAAATATCCTTCCGTACCTTCGGCTTTTGTTCCTTCTTAATGGCATTCAGTCCCCAAAACGTAAAGAAGACGGTCACCTTCTCACCCGTAGCAGCCGCTCCGTTTGCGAGTACAAAAGTAGCTAAAGTTTTATCAAGGTCATCACTGAAAAGAATAAAAGTTTTGCCTTTCCCGCCAACTGCCGTTTTCTGTCCTACGGCAGGAACCGCCTGGGCTTTCTCTATCCGCACCCGATACACTCCGTTTTCTTCCGTTTTCGAAAGGAAACGATTACCTGTCGTACGGCACCACGCTTCTGCATCACGTGGAAATCCGGCATCGGTAGCACTTACCTCCAGACATTGTCCGGGCTGCAACGCTTCCATTCCTTGCTTCAGCTTCAGTATCGGTCCGGGGCACTGCACGCCGCATGCATTGACCTTTATCACCTTGTCTGGTTGCATATCCGTTCCAGAATCTTTTTCCCCGCCAGCCGAAACACAAGGGGTGCCTTCCGAAGGCAGTTCCACCGGTGTCACGGCAGCCTTATACGTCTTAATGCCTCCGGCCAGATTGCGCACCTCTTTAAATCCATGGCATTTCAGGATATTGCTTGCCAGATAGCCTCGCAATCCTACACCGCAATACACCCACACCGGCTTATCCCGCGGTATCTCGTCCAGATGCTCCCGCAATTCATCCAACGGCATATTAACAGCCCCCGGAATGGCTCCTAACTCAAATTCATCTTGGGTACGCACATCCACCAAAGTCACCCGACTCAGGTCGGCATCCCTCAATTCGCGCCAATACAGCGGTGTCATCTTTCCGCTCAGGATATTTCCGGCTACGTAACCGGCTATTGCCACCGGGTCTTTTGCCGAAGAAAAAGGAGGTGCATACGCATGTTCCAGCCGGGTCAGGTCGTACACCGTTCCGCCTTGCTTGATAACCAGGGCAAACTCGTCAATCCGTTTGTCTACCCCGTCATATCCTACTATCTGTGCCCCGTACAGCTTTCCGTCTTGGGGCGAAAAGACTACCTTAACCGCCATTTGCAACGCACCCGGATAATAACCGGCATGAGAAGCCGAATGCGTCGTAGAAGAAAGGTAAGCAATTCCCATTTGCTTCAAACGCTTGGCAGGCAAGCCGACAGATGCCACGGTCATATCGAACACCTTGGCTATGGACGTACCTATGGAACCTTCATACACTGCCTTGTTCCCGAATACGATGTTGTCCGCCACGATGCGTGCCTGACGGTTTGCCGGACCGGCAAGAAAATTCAGCCACGGCTTTCCCGTAACGGGATGCGGAAACTCTATCGCATCCCCCACGGCATAAACAGCCTCATCCGAAGTCTGCAGATATTCATTCACATAAATGCCTTTCATCTCGCCCAGCTTCAATCCTGCTTCCGAGGCAAGGCGCGTTTCGGCACGCACTCCGATAGACAATATCACCATATCCACCTGCAAACGGATACCCGACTTGAAGGTTACTCCCAAGCCCGCATCCGTCCGTTCGAACGCCTCTACCGCCTGCCCTAAATACAGCTTCACCCCTTTTTGCACCAAATGTTCGTGCACCAGCGAAGCCATCGAATAGTCGATAGGTCCCATCACCTGATCTGCCATCTCTACCACCGAGACCTCTACTCCGGCATGCACCAGGTTTTCCGCCATCTCCAACCCGATAAAGCCTCCGCCTACAATCGCCGCACGTTTCACCTGCTTTTCGTCCAAGTATCGCTTGATACGGTCGGTATCGGTTACATTCCGCAAGGTAAAGATGCCTTCCGAATCGATACCTTTCAAAGGCGGACGCACAGGCGACGCCCCCGGCGAAAGCAAGAGTTTGTCATAGCTTTCCTGATACACCTTCCCCTCGGCAGTACGGACCGTCACTTCCTTCCGCTCCCGGTCGATAGCCGTCACTTCCGAAAGCGTGCGCACATCGATGTTAAACCGTTTTCCGAACGCTTCGGGCGTCTGTACAAAAAGCCGTTCGCGTTCCTCGATAACCCCACCTATATAATAAGGAAGTCCACAATTGGCATACGAAATATAGGCTCCCTTCTCGAACAGGATAATTTCGGCTTCTTCGGTATTTCTACGGATGCGGGCAGCTGCTGTGGCTCCTCCCGCTACTCCTCCTACAATAAGAATCTTCATACGTCTTTTTATTTTTCGTTTTATATTATTTCCGTTGGAAACTTTTGCAAATAAACAACAAACATTCAATAAGACAAAATTTCCAATGGAAAATATTTATCAAGTTAACAATTATTAGGCAGCTCTGCTTATAAGAAATGCTGCCTACAGATGAAAACTGATATATAAGAAAAGGGGAAGCCCGCCACATTGAAAATGAAGATATACTTCGTTTGCCGATAAAGTATATCTTCGTTTTCAGAGGGTATATATTATGCCCGAATGCGGATTCATATTATATGGAAAGAGAGCCTATTTTTTTGCTGATATCTTGCAAGGCAAAACGAAGCGTCTGCATTTCTTCATCCGTAAAACGACATACCTTGCCGTGCACCACATTACCGTTCAACCGTTGCGAGAACCATGCCTTCGACTTTTTAAAATAAGTTTCAGCGATATATTTGAATGAAATCATGTCTGAAATGCTTTTAACCACCTGCAAGGTCTCAAGCCCTTTATTAACTTCATCCACTCCTGTTCCTATGTCTTCCAACATCAATGACACATACTCACCGATTAGTTTTTTATCTTCTTCCGATGTATATACACCTTCCATACGATCCAAACGTTCGTCAAAAGCAGGTGTGCCAAGCTCATCACGTAACAACTCCAGTTCTTGTTTCAAATTCTTCTCCATATTATTTTAATTTAAGAAAGGAGGGAGGTCCCCCTCTGTAAGTTCTATTTTTTCTTTAATTCTTCAAGTTCTCTTTTTGCCTTGATGATACCATCTAAGTATTCATCAATCTTTTGATTCGCTTTTTCATCGGCCAATCCCATTCGTTTTAACCGTTGTACTTGCCGGATTGCTTGTTCCTGTCGGACAATGTGCAATTCCAGCTTTTCAATTTCTTTCTCCATTATCGATTTGCATTATTGATACAACAAAAATAGATAAACTTTCGTTTATCAACAAATATTTCAGTCACTATTTTACATCACAATGAGAGAAAGTTCTGGTTAGGAAGCCTTCGAACCTCCATACATTCATCCGATGAAACAAATGATTTCCTTTGTTCCATTGAATTATTTTTATATTCCACGGCGTGGAATGTACGTTCCAGCCCATGGAATATACGTTCCACGCCGCGGAATGTACGTTTCAGCCCGTGGAATATAAAACCAAGCCTGTTTCTTGTCCATTGCCATGTAGCTTTGTAGAAAAGGTTGACTACTTTAAGTCTTATTCGTAGTACGGGTTGACTCGTATTATTACTATTCATGCACAGGGTTAACCCTGTGGCCGTCCGCTGAAACAGATATGCAACCAGCCGGGAACACGAATCCGGCAACGTGTGTTAATCCGGTCAAACAGGCTCTGAATACATTCAAACGGCATTCTTGAAAGATTTATGCATGTGATTTGCACGATTAAAGATTTGTTTTAACTTATGATTTAGCTATATTTGCAATCGTAATTAACTTTAAAATAAATCGCATGAAGAAACATTTCTTAAATCTGGCACTATGGGCACTCCTACCAATGAGCCTATGTGTGACGGGATGTAGTGACGATGACACTTATCCCGATGTAGACGGGCAAACACCAGTTGCCGAAATGAACACCTTGCACATCCAGTCAGCAGCGGGACGTACCTTTACCATTGAAGGCAGACTGACCGATGCGGATGGAATCTCAACCATCCAGCTGCAATGTGCGGACTTGTACTTAAACAAAACCATTGATTTAATTGAAATCTATGGAAAGCCTCAAACGGAGTACGACTTGAGTTACAGCTTTACAACGGCAAACGATGAGTTGGGCGAAAGCTTTACCATTAATGTTACCATTACAGACGTAGGCGGACGTTCCACCTCACAAGAAGTATTGGTTACAATGGACGGAGACTTCGAGAATCCGACATTTACTGTCAGACCATCTTCCGACCTTACGGTGCTTATTGCAGCAGAGACAGGTTTTACGTTAAATTTCTCAGTAACAGATGACCGTGCATTGGATTATGTGACGATCAATATCCCCAGTATTCCCGAATTTGAGAACTTCCAAGTTGACGCTGCCGGACAATCATCAATTGATGTATCTGAACGCATTGTTTTCCCCAGCGAAGAAGCTACCTACGAAATGACGGTAACAGCCGTGGATGCGGTAGGCAACCAGACTGTAGTGACCAGTACGATTAATGTATCGGAGATGCAGAACTTCCCGAAGATGTATTTGGCTGATGTAGCTACAACCGCTGAACTGAACAGCGATGTCTTTGGCGTTCCCATGCTTATTAATCACCCTGCCGAATACCAATATCGGGCACGTTATTATAATAAAGAAGCCGGTACCGAAATCTTCTTCTTGCCACAGAAAACAGATTTTGCTCCGATTTGCTTCGGTATTGACCCGAATGATGAAACGAAGTTGACGTATGATCCGGAAACTGCATTGCCTATTGTACTGGACGAGGCAGGTGTATATTATGAAATAGACTTTAATGTACTGGATTTGACATACTCAATGCGTACTTATTCGGTAGATGAGGCTACAGACCCCATTAACTATGAGTACGGCACTAATACTTTCTGGGATGCGAACGCACAAGAATATATCAATTTCTATATTGGTTGGGGCGGTTCTCCTCAAGATGCCGGCAATCATCTGTTCGTACAAGACGCTGATAACCCACATTTGTTCTACTATCCTGCTACAGGTGAAAGATGGACACAAGAAGCCGGTGAAATGAACTTTATCATCACAAACTACCATCCGGCAGGCTGGTGGGATAACGTAGAATGGCGTTGTGACGACTCGGCAAATCCAGAGAAATTCGGTTATTTCAGTAAGGCGAATAATGTGAATCCAAATTGGGAAGGAACCAACCAGCGTTGGGAAGATGGTACTGTCGTCGGCGACAACTGGGTAAAACCTGTTGTTACAATCGGCGGAAACTACCGCTTTGAATTCGATGCACATTTGGGACGTGGTAAGATTGTTCCGGCTAATTAATATTGTAACTTTAAAATCGAAAATATGAAACAACTATTATTTTTATGCTGCTTTACGCTGATTAGTCTTTGTGGATTTTCCCAACAGATTACGGTGAAAGGTATTGTGACCTCGGCAAGCGACAATTTGGGACTTATCGGAGCCACGGTACAGATTAAAGGTACAACCACAGGTACCATTACAGGATTAGACGGTGACTATACATTAGATAATGTAGCATCGGATGCCGTATTGGTATTCTCCTCTGTTGGTTACGAAACACAGGAAATACCGGTCAACGGACGCACCACCATTAATTTGGTGATGAAAGAAGCTTCTGAATTGCTGGATGAAGTCGTAGTCATCGGTTACGGTGCCGTAAAGAAGAGCGACTTGACCAGTTCTATCTCTACCGTAAAGAGCGAAGACATCACCCAGACCGTTACGGGCAATGCCATGGACGCTTTGCAAGGTAAGGTAAACGGTGTGCAAGTAACCAGTGCCGGTAGTCCGGGTGCAACGCCGAAAGTATTAATCCGTGGCGTCACCACCGTCAACGGTTCCGACCCGCTCTACGTAGTCGACGGTATGCCGATTAGCGGCAACATCAATTTCTTGAACAGCAACGACATCGAGTCAATGCAAGTATTGAAGGACGCTTCGGCAGCCGCTATCTACGGTACACGTGCATCAAACGGTGTAATCCTGATTACCACCAAGAAAGGCAAAGCCGGACAAACCCGCGTGAACTTTACCGCTTCGGTAGGTTTCCAGACCATTTCGAAACCCAACGTTGCCGGTCCTTCCGAATACAAAGACGTGTATAACACCCGCTATACAAATGACGGCTTGACTTCGAACTGGAACGACACGGGTGCAACGACCAATCCGGGCGGAACAGACTGGTGGGATACCGTAGTCAACAAAGCTGCCTTAACCCAAAACTATTCGCTAAGCGTATCAGGCGGTACAGACAAATTGGTGTACAACTTCAGCTTGGGTTACTACCGCAGCAATTCGCAGTTTGACGTAGGTTACTGGGACAAGCTGAATGCCCGCTTGAATACCGAATATACCTTTAATAAATATGTGAAATTCGGGTTCGACATTGCTCCGCGTATGGAATCATGGGACGATACACCGAACCAGTTCTCTTCTGCCATGTCGATGGACCCGACCACACCGGTATTCCGTCCCGAAGACCAATGGGAAGACAACGTGTACAACAACTACCAGCGTTCGTACAACAACCAGACATGGAACCCTGCCGGCTCAATTGCACGTGCGAATGACCATTCACGCGAAATGGGTGCCATTATCAACACCTATTTGCAGATTAACCCGATTGAAAAGCTGACCTTGCGTACCCAGTTCGGTGCCAACGCACACTACCGCCGCACCGATCACTTCGTGCCGCAGTTCTATATGGATGCTTTGGAAAAACAAGACTTGAGCGACATTTCCCGTCAGTCACAAGAATGGCTGGACTGGAACTGGACCAATACAGCGACATACATTGATACCTTTGCCGAGAAGCATAACCTCAACGTAATGGCAGGTTTCACCGCAGAACGCTATGCATGGTACAATGTACAGGCAACCCGCGACAACGTACCTAATAACTTGGATCAGATGCAAGAAGTGAATGCCGGTGACCCGACCACGGCAGAAGGTTTTGGTGAAACTACCTTCAACACGCTGGTCTCTTTCTTGGGACGTGTGATGTATAACTACGACAACCGTTACTACATCTCCGCATCCCTCCGTGCCGATGGCTCTTCACGGTTCCCTTCAGGCAATAAATACGCTCTCTTCCCGGCCGTATCTGCATCGTGGCGCATCACGGCTGAAGAATTTATGCAAGATCAAGAAATCTTCAACGACTTGAAACTCCGTGGAGGTTGGGGACGCGTAGGTAACCAAGCCATTGATAACGATGCTACCGTAACATTACTTGACCAAACCCAATATGCTTACGGTGGAAGCATCACGAACGGTTATTTCGTTTCATCAATCGGTAACACAGACCTGAAATGGGAAACCGTAGAAGACTGGAACGTAGGTATCGACATGTCATTGTTGAACTCACGCCTGGGCGTTACCTTCGAATACTTCCAAAAGAAGTCAAAAGACATGTTGTATCAAAAACAAACTCCGCTGTACATCGGTTATCCGAACTGGAACAGTACCGTATGGATGAACATCGGCAGCATGCAAGCTCGCGGTTGGGAATTGGGACTGAGCTGGCGCGACCAAATCGGCAAAGACTTCTCGTATGACATCGGCGTGAACCTGTCTGCCGTACGCAACAAAGCCATCAAGTTCTCGGGTGACGGTCCGATTTATACCGGAGGTTTCAACAGCGACTCTATCATCCGCAACGAAGACGGCGGTCTGATTTCACGCTTCTATGGATATGTAGCCGACGGCTTGTTCCAAAACTGGGAAGAAGTGTACGCACATACCGATGAACACGGGACGTTGATTCAACCGGACGCACAACCGGGTGACATCCGTTTCAAAGACTTGGACCACAACGGCGTATTGGATGCCAATGATAAGGCATTTATCGGCAATCCGTATCCCGACCTGATGATGGGTATCAACATCGGTCTGCGCTACAAACGCATTGATTTTGCCGCTAACTTCTACGGCACTTTCGGAAATGATATTTTCAATATCACCAAAGGCTTGTATTCAGGTGCTAACGGTCAGAACGTATGGGCAGGCACTTTGCAAGAAGCATGGCACGGCGAAGGCACCAGCAACGACATTCCACGCCTGTCGTACAGTGACCTGAATTTGAACTACAACCGTGTTTCCAGTTTCTACGTAGAAGACGGTTCGTACATGCGTTGTAAATTGCTGCAGATTGGCTATACCTTGCCCGAAAAATGGGTAGGCGGTTCTCAACTGCGCATTTCGTTCTCGGCTCAGAACCCGTTCACCATCACCGGTTATTCGGGTATGGACCCCGAACGTCCGATGGCAGACGGTACAACCGACAGTTCAGGTAGCGTAATCAATACCGGTATCGATAACACCGCTTATCCGAATCCGCGTACATTCTTGTTCGGCATTGACTTTAAATTTTAATAACTGACAGACATGAAACATTTACTTAGCATATTAACATTGGGTGCCGCGCTGACTTTCACCTCGTGTGAAGACTTTCTGACCGAAGAAGTGCGCGGACAATTAAACCTGGATTCCTACTTTACGACAGTAGAAGAATGCGAATCATACATTACGGGATGTTACCAAGATATAACCTGTGGAGGATGGTGGCAAATCAATACAGTATGGCTACTTTCTGAAATGTGTAGCGATGATGCCTGGATGGGAAACACCACCCAAAGCCAAAGCGACTATATCTCATTGGCACACTACCAAGGTAACGGTGCCAGCAACGGCCCTATCTCCAATTTCTGGCAATACCGCTACAAAGGCATCTTACGTTGCAATGTTGCCATTAACCAAATCAGTCAAGTAGATGTGGCCGATACCCAATTACGTGACCAACTGGTCGGTGAAGCCCGCTTCTTACGCGGATATTTCTACTTTGAATTGGTAAGAAACTTCGGCGGTGTGCCTTTGATAACCGATTTCTTACAGCCGGAAGACGTAACCAATATACCGCGTTCTTCAACAGAAGAAGTTTATAAATTTATCGAAGAAGACTTACTTGCCGCTTCAGAAGTCCTTCCGGAAAGCTATGAGGCAGCAAAAGTGGGACGTGCTACTAAGGGAGCCGCTTTAGGCTTGTTAGGGAAAGTTTATCTATACCAAGAAAAATGGCAAGAAGCTCACGATGTATTGAAAACCGTCATCGATTCAGGTGTTTACGATTTATTGCCTGAATTCGGTCAAGTATGGGATGTGGAATACGACAACAGCATCGAAAGCCTGTTCGAGGTACAATATGAATATCATGCGACTTTAGCTTTAGGAGGTTCGCTTGCCACTGTAACCGGTGCACGTAACGGACCTGGTGACGGCTGGAGCTGGTGCTTACCTACTGCTAATTTGGAACAAGCTTTTATTGATGCAGGCGATACGGTACGCTTGAAATGGACCATCATCACAGCTGGTTGTACCGAAATTGCCGGAGAAAATCGTTTCAATGAATTCGTAGAGAACAATTCTACCGTGGCCAATGCACAAGATCTGATAGAAGAATATGGTTGGGATCCTAATTGCTACATTATCGACCCCTCCCAACATAAGTCTCCGCGCGTAATCCGCAAGTATTTCTTGCCGCTTGAAGACCGTCCGGAAGTCTACAATACCGACAAGAGCCCGCTGAATCACCGTATTCTGCGCTTTGCCGATGTATTGCTGATGTATGCCGAAGCCTGCAACGAATTGGGACAGGACGGCGATGCACAAGAAGCATTGAACCGCGTACGTACCCGTGCCAAATTGCCGGCTGTTACAGCTACAGGACATCAACTTCGCGATGCCATCCGCCAGGAACGTCGTTTGGAACTTGCTTTCGAACAAAACCGTCTGTATGACATCCGCCGCTGGAAAGACGATAGCGGCCAACCGGTAATCGCCAGCATCCTTGGTCCGAACGGAAGTTTTGTACAATGGAACTTGAACGAAGCTACTCGTGACCCGCTGGAATGGGCAAACCAAGGTGAATCCAGTGACAAAGGCAGCACATTCCAACTGAACCGTGACCTTGTGTTCCCGATTCCGTTGAATGAAATTACGATGTCAAACGGTGTACTTGAACAAAATCCGGGATGGAACTAATTTTCAATAGGTAAACCATAATTCAACATTACATGTCACACGCCGCGGGTAATCCTGCCGATTATCCGCGGCTTTTTAATTTCATAAAACCAATCTTACCATGAAACTCAAACTACTTCTCTTTTCAACCTTACTAATCAACTTTTCAGCTTGCAGTGATGCCGAGACTCTTCCGCAACAAGGAGGAGGAGAAAAAGAAGAGCCGGACACACCATCGGCAAGTGTGGAAAAAACGGTAACCATCAATGCCGGACAAACCTTTCAGACCATAAAGGGATTTGCCGCTTCCGACTGCTGGACACCTGCTTTTGTAGGCAAATATTGGACAAATAACCGGAATGAGATAGCCGAATTGCTTTTTTCTTCGGAAATCGCCGACGGACAGCCCAAGGGCATCGGACTCTCGATGTGGCGTGTCAACATGGGAGGCGGAAGCATGGAACAAGGAGACGAGAGCGGTATCTCGAACGTTTCACGCCGTGCCGAATCGTATCTGAACGATGACCTGACCTTAGACTGGACCCGTTGCGAAGGGCAACGCTATTTTATGGAACAGGCAAAAGAATTGGGTTGTGACCAATTCGTCTTGTTCAGCAATACCCCACCCGTGCAGTATACCAAAAACGGAAAAGGATTTTCATCGGAGGGCAACCAATCGAACCTGAAAGAAGACTGTTACGATGACTTTGCCGCTTACATGGCAGACGTAGCTGCCCACTACACCAGCGAAGGATACAATATTACCCACATATCCCCCATCAATGAACCGCAATTCAGTTGGAATGACGGCGGACAGGAAGGAAGCCCATGGACCAACGACGAAGCGGCACACTTGCTCCGTGAATTGGACAACGCATTGACCGAACGTGGTCTTTCTACTGATATCTTGCCCGGAGAAGCTGCCGAATGGACCTACCTCTATACGACCAAAGACGACCCCAACCGCAGCAAAGTGATAGAAGCCTTTTTCGAGCCAAGCTCATCGGCTTACATCGGGGACCTAACCCACGTAAAAAACCTGATAGGCGGACACAGTTACTGGACAGACGGCACATGGGACGGCATGCGGAATGCCCGCGAACGCATGGCACAAACTGCCGGACAATACGGACTGGAAGTATGGCAAACCGAATGGAGTATGCTGGGAGACAACTACAGCTCTACCGAATTCGGCAGTTATGATACAGCCACGACCATGGACATTGCCCTTTATATGTCGCGTGTCATCCACAACGACCTGACTGTAGCCGGAGTGACTTCGTGGAGTTATTGGACTTCGATGGATATCTCGCAATGGGGACAGAAAGACCGTTTCCTGCTTATCTCATTGGTGCCGAACGGTTGGACAGGCGACGGAGGCGATACAGGATTGTTACGCAACGGAGGAAGTTACGAAGCCATGCCTACCCTTTGGGTATTGGGCAACTACAGCCGCTTCATCCGTCCGGGTTACCAGCGCATCGCACTCAGCCTGAACGAATCGCTCAACTTCTTCGGCTCGGCATGGATTTCTCCGGAGAAAGACAAAATCGTATCCGTATATACCAATTATTCGAACAAAGGCATCCGCCTGAGCGAAACCCGTCAAGGCTGGAACGGCGAAGTCTCTTCGATTATGACTTACACGACTACGCAAGACAAAGACTTGGAAGAGAAATCATACGCGCCGGATAAAGAAGTGGTATTAGACGCAGAAAGTGTAACGACTGTAGTATATACATTGAAATAAGTTCTTACCTTTGTAAGATAATGTGGATAAAGTTAATTGATATTTTACCACGGAGAACACAGAGATGCACAGAGTCTTTCATTTTTCCTCTGTGATACACTGTGTCCTCTGTGGTGAACAGACAATCAAAAATACGAGCAAATATAAAACCATGAAAAGCAAGATTACCCTCATTCTGATGTGCTTGTTAGCGTGGGCGACTTACCTCCCGCTACAAGCCCAAGTATCTTTTGGCAAGGCTGAGAAATTCAATGAAGACTGGCTTTTCAGCTTGTCGGATGACTCTTTAAGCCGCACGAACAACTTTGACGACAGCAAATGGCGCAAGCTTGACCTGCCTCATGACTGGTCTATCGAAGGACAATTATCCCCTACATTAGCAAGCTGCACCGGTTATTTGCCGGGAGGAATCGGCTGGTATCGGAAACATTTTCAGGTTACGGACGATGCCCCACGCCATTACATCTACTTTGAAGGAGCTTACAACCGCAGCGAAGTGTACCTGAACGGACACTTGTTAGGCAAACGCCCGAACGGTTACATCTCCTTTATGTATGACATGACTCCTTATTTAAAAGAGGGAGAAAACGTGTTGGCAGTACGCATCGACCACAGCCGCTATGCCGATTCGCGCTGGTATACAGGCTCAGGCATTTACCGGGATGTATGGATGATAGCCGCACCGGAAACCCATTTCGCCCAATGGGGTGTAGGATGGCAAGCGACTTCCCTCAGCGACAAACGCGCTTCGATAGCCGTAGACATGCAAGTGGAAAAACATCGGGATATTACGGGAACACTGAAAGTAAAAGCGACCTTATATAATAAGGAGGGAAAACAAGTGGCACAACAGAGTGCCGGCATCAAGGACGGAAAATCAGGCATTGCCCAACAGCATGTAACCCTGAATGTATCGAAACCCAACCGCTGGGACTTGGATAACCCTTACCTATACACCCTAAAGACCGAACTTTTCCATAACGGAAACAAGATTGACGAATGCGAAACCCGTGTGGGACTCCGTACACTCCAGTTCGACCCCAACAAAGGATTTGCCTTGAACGGCAACTGGATGAAAGTGAAAGGTGTCTGCCTGCATCATGACGCGGGAGTATTGGGTGCCGTAGTGCCTAAGGAAGTATGGGAACGCCGCCTGACAAACCTGAAAAGCATCGGCGTGAACGCTATCCGCATGAGCCACAACCCGCAAGCACCGGTGCTTTATGACCTGTGCGACGAAATGGGATTCCTCGTCATGGATGAAGCTTCAGACGAATGGGAATTCCCTAAACGGAAATGGGTGCAAGGCTGGAATGTAGGCGAGCCCAGTTTCGACGGTTCATTTGATTTCTTCGAGGAATGGATAGAACAGGACGTGACCGACATGGTGCGCCGCGACCGCAACCATCCTTGCATCTTCTTATGGAGTATCGGCAACGAAGTGGACTACCCGAACGACCCCTATTCACACCCGATTCTTGACGGGACTACCATTAACCAACCGATGTTCGGCGGCTATAAGCCCGACGCTCCCGATGCCATGCGCATCGGCAAGATAGCCAAACGGCTTGCTGCCTGTGTACGCAAGATAGATACATCACGTCCTGTCACCGGAGCTTTGGCAGGAGTAGTCATGTCCAATCAGACGGAATATCCGGAGGCTGTAGACGTAGTAGGATACAACTATACAGAAAACCGTTACGACGAAGACCATGCCACCTATCCCGACCGTATCATCTACGGCAGCGAAACAGGCGTAGGCTTTGACGCTTGGCTTGCCGTGCGCGACAAAGATTTTATCTTCGGACAATTTATCTGGACAGGAACCGATTACTTGGGTGAAGCCGGACGCTGGCCTTCACGCGGCTTATATACCGGATTGCTGGATTTCGGCAGTTTCCCGAAACCGCGCGGACACTTCCGCGCTTCCTTGTGGTGCGAACACCCGGTGACCTATATCGGCACCTATCCGATAAAGGAAGGACAAGACTGGCTTTCACAAGATGCATGGGATATCTGGAATTATGAGCCGGGACAACTGATTCGTGTGGTATGCTACACCAACGCTCCGCAAGCCCGCCTGTTACTGGACGGGAAAGAAATAGGCAAGATGAAACCCTATGATGACAAGAGCGGTATCATTTATTGGGACATTCCGTATCAGGCAGGCGAACTGAAAGCGGAAGGCTGTGATACGAACGGGAATGTCCTTTCCAACTATTCCATCACTTCATCGGGACGTCCGTATGCCATCCGGGCAAGCGCAGACTGTGATACCCTTTCATCCGGCAAAACCATCGCACACATCACCGTGGAAGTGGTAGACGAGAAAGGTACGGTTGTGAAACTGGGAGATAATAACATCACCTGCCACATCGAAGGTCCTGCAAAGCTGCTGGGACTGGAAAACTCGGACAACAGCGACATGGGCGACTATACCGACAACCGCCAACGGGTTTACCACGGACGTCTGCTTGCCTATATCCAGACAACAGGCGAAAAAGGTGAAATCCGTGTCAAGTTTACTTCACCGCTGCTAAAAGACACCGAAGTAACCTTACATGCTGAATAAACGGACATTTTTAAAGAGACGAGTTGGCGAGTGTCAAATACCTCGCCAACTCGTCACCTACATTAATACATCATTACTTATGAAACATTTGACTCTGTTTACTTGTTTGTTTTGCATTTTGGAATGCTGGCCGCAAACCTATACCGTAAAACGCTTAGATATAGGCAACGGACTCTCAAATAACTATGTGATAGACATCGCAGAAGACAAGAACGGCTATCTATGGTTCGCGACCGAAGAAGGGTTGAATAAATTAGAAGGAACAGAGTTTACAACATTTTATAAAACAGAGAAAGACGAAACCGGAATCACAGGCAACGAACTGAACTGTTTATTAGACGATCCGGACGAAACCGTCTTATGGATTGGGACGCAGCGGGCAGGCCTGAACGCATTCAACTATGAAACCAATACATTCACCGTCTACCGGCATGACGACAACGACCCGCACAGTTTGGCAACGGATGACGTTACAGGAATCTATCCGGCTAAAGACGGCAATTTATGGATTACAACCTATTGGAAAGGCGTAGATTACCTGGACAAACAGACCGGCAAATTCATTCACTATAACCAAGAGACCATTCCGCAATTATCAGGCGACCACATTTGGACAGCCTTGGACGATAAAAAAGGGAACCTGTACATTGGTCATAGGAACGAAGGGCTGACTATCTTGTCGCTAAAGACCAAACAAGTGGAAAACTTCAGATACAATCCCCAAGACCCAAGTTCCATTCCCGGAAACGAAGTCCTCAGTCTCTTCCAAGACCATGCAGGAGGCATTTGGGTAGGAACTAACAAAGGATTGGCATTGTTCAATCCGGAACAAAAGAACTTTGTACGTTTCGGCAAATTAGGGAATCCGCTTTCAAACAGCATTTATGACATCTGTCAATTTAATGACAAACAATTATGGATTGCCACTGAATTCGGAGGCATCGCTATCCTGGATTTATCCCAACGTTTCTTCTCTTCAGCTGAACCCATGAAATTTATCTCGAAAGGCGATGATGAATACACATTAAGCAGCCCAAGCGTACGCTGCATTTTCCAAGATTCGTATGACAACATCTGGGCAGGACTTTGGGGAGGAGGGGTTAATTTCCTTACCAATAATACAACCTTATTCAACGCTTATCATTACTCCAAAGACATGTCAGAATACAGTCTGACCAATCCTACTGCCAGCGCCGTATGTGTTGACCCAACAGGAAAACTTTGGATAGGAACCGACGGAGGAGGCATCAACATCTTCGATAAAGGCAAACGCATAGCGACCTATACCACCAAAGAGGCAAACATCAGTGCCAATGTAATACAAGCGGCATGCTGTGACTCGCAAGGCAATCTTTGGTTCGGATTTTTCCGCAAAGGAATCACTTACTATGACCACGTCCAACAATCGTTCAAACAAATTCTGCCTTCCAATCTCAGCAATACAGACATTCGCTCTATTTTCGAAGATACAAATGGCATTATGTGGATTGGAAGCAGCAACGGCATTTACCAAATCGACCGGGACACAAAAAAAATCATCAAACACATAAATATTCCTGAAAATTTAATACGGAAAGTCATTGCCGACGCACAGGGCAGAATCTGGATTGGAACTTTTGGGAACGGACTGTTCCTATACACTGCAGAGCTGAAACCGATTGCTACGTTCAATACAGCAAACGGCTTTGCTTCCAATACCATCAATTTCATCTATGAAGACCAAAAGCACCAGATATGGATAGCAACGGGAGACGGTTTAGTCTGTTTTCCGCCCAATTCTACGTCCGAATACCAAGTATACCAACGGGCAAACGGACTCGACAATACCCACATACGCGCCATTACAGAAGACAACTCAGGAAACATCTGGTTCAGCACCAACAATAATATCATCTGTTTCAAACCAGAAGAAGGCAAATTCTACAACTATGACCATAAAGATAACGTACCGCTTGCCAGTTTCATGACAGGCAGCGTCGGGAAAGACAGCAAAGGCAATCTCTACTTCGGTTCGACCAACGGCCTTTGCTATTTCAATCCGGAAGCCGTACTCGCCCCCCAAAACACACCGCAAGCCGTCATTACCAAACTTACGGTTCTAACCCCGCTTTCTCCGCAAGAGAACAAAGGAAAAACATACCAGCTGACTAACCGGAAGTCCATTGAACTGAATCATAAAGAAAACAATTTCAGCATTTCATATTGCGTTCCAAACTACGCATTGACCGACCAGGTAGAATACGCATACATGCTAAAAGGATTCAGCGATTCATGGTATACTTCCGTTGATAAAAACAATATCATATTCCGGAATCTGCCATACGGACAATACCAACTGATGCTCAAGACCAGAATACGCAACCAAGAATGGTCTGACGAAGTTTCTACATTTTCCATTAAAGTCACGCCTCCTTTCTGGTTATCGTGGATAGCCAAATTAGTCTATCTCGTTATCGGCGGCATCATTCTTTGGGCTTTACTGAAAGCTTACAAGCGTAAAGTCAACTTAGAATATCTTTACAAATCAGAGAAGTGGAACCATGAACAGGAACAGCAACTGAACAACGAGCGTTTACGCTTTTTCACGAATGTCACACACGAATTACGTACCCCTCTTACGCTGATTATCGGTCCGTTGGAAGACATGCTGGAGGGCAATACGCTCACAGAAAAAGACAAACACCGCATCAATGTCATCCGGCAAAGCGCAATCCGCCTGCTTGACTTGGTAAACCAAATACTTGAATTCCGCAAAACGGAAACCCAAAATAAAAAGCTATGTGTCTGCAGAGAGAATATCGTAGCCTTGATTTATGAAATCGGACTTAAGTATAAAGAACTGAACCAAAACCCACACGTAAACATACAAATCCAAACGGAAGCAGAAGAAATGCTTTTGTACTTCGATAAAGAAGCCTTAACCATCATTCTTGACAACCTGATATCGAACGCACTGAAATATACAGACAAAGGACATGTCACCATCAGTGCACAATGGGTAGAAGAACAAGGCATACGCTACTTCCAACTTAATGTGGCGGATACCGGATATGGCATCAGCCCGGAAGCACTTAACTACATCTTCGACCGCTATTATCAGGAAGGAAGCGAACACCAGGCTTCAGGCACAGGCATCGGACTGGCTTTGGTTAAAAACTTAACCGTCCTGCACGAAGGAAAAATTGAAGTGAAAAGCAAACTCAACGAAGGCACCGTCTTCCAACTCCGCTTAGTGGCAGCCAACACGTATCCTGCTGCCCTCCACCGGGACAATGAAAAAGAAGGTTCACAAAACACGCTTTCCCAGCCGCCGGCATTCAACCACGGAGCTACAGACAATACGCGCCTTGTCATCTTAATTGTGGAAGACAACAAAGACATTTTAGATTACATAGCCGATTCCTTTACAGATTTATACGAAGTCAAGACAGCCCATAACGGCAAAGAAGGCATGGAAATTGCTTTGGAATGCATACCCGACATCATTGTCAGCGACATCATGATGCCTGTCATGGACGGAATCACGTTATGCAAACAATTGAAAAACGACATTCGCACCAGCCACATCCCCATCATCCTGCTTACTGCCAAAGACACATTAAGCGATAAGGAAGAAGGATACCAGTCCGGAGCGGACTCGTACTTAACCAAGCCCTTTAGCGCCAGCCTGCTGCATAGCCGCATCAATAACCTGCTGGCACAACGGAGACGCCTTTTCGAACGCTATTCCAGCATAACGGTTCCCCAAGAACAAGAAAAAGGCTTGGAAGAGAAACATTTGATTCTGACAAACTCCCTTAATAAAATCGACCAAGAATTCTTGGAAAAAATAACCCACGTCATTACGGAAAACCTTTCGTCTACAGAAACCATAGACATCAGCTTCCTTTCCAGCCACCTCTGCATGAGCAATTCAACCTTATACCGGAAAGTAAAAGCGCTAACGGGCATGTCTACCAACGAATACATCCGTAAAATCAAAATGCGGTTTGCAGAAAAGATGTTACTGGAAGGGAAATACAACATTTCTGAAATCGCATTCAAAGTAGGCATCAACAGCACAGTCTACTTCCGGCAATGCTTTAAAGAAGAATTCGGCATTACCCCTTCCGAATACCTGAAGAAAATCAAGAAAGGGTAAGACCAAGCAGCAGAAATACGAACATCAACGCTTCCGGATATTGGGGGAATTACATTTCCGTTACATTCCCCCAATGACTTACATTCTATTCTATATAAGCTTCTTACAAAAACATTCTCCTGTTTCTTCATCGGCAGATGTTACAAACCTGTGAATCTTTACCTCTACAAGTGTTAAACAGGAGTGCAAAACGATCTCCCACCTTAAAATCTATTTAATTTCGCAAAAGTAAAAGCAAACTAACAAACGACTTCTATAAACTTTAATTTTAGGTATTATGTTACATCAATCGAAATTATTCATGGCGGCAATGGCGACTACAATCAGTGTATGCGCCAGTGCCCAAGTGACAACTTCCGCCGTGAGCGGACAAGTCATTGACGAAACCGGACAACCCGTAATCGGCGCAACGGTACTGGCGGTACACGAACCTTCGGGCACGCAGTATGGGGCTGTGACCAACATGGACGGACGATATACCATACAAGGTATGCGTACCGGAGGTCCGTATAAAATCGAAATCTCGTATGTAGGCTACAAAAAATCTACTTACACAGACCTTTACCTCGAATTGGGTAATACATTAGGGCTGAACGCAAAAATGGAACCCAGCAGTGAATTGCTTGATGAAGTGGTAGTAGTGGCGGATGCAAAAGCAAACGCAGGAGCCTCGAGCAACTTTTCTACGCAAAAGATAGAGAATACGCCTACAGTAGACCGCAACATTTATGACATCGTAAAAAATATGCCGATGGCTATGACCTCAAAAAATGGAGGCATCACTTTCGCCGGCTCAAACAACCGTTACAACAGCTTTCAGATAGACGGTACGGTAAGTAACGACGTATTCGGTCTTGCCGCATCGGGAACCAATGGAGGACAAACAGGAGCCAACCCGATTTCAATGGATGCTATCCAGGAAATCCAAGTCGTAGTGGCTCCGTTCGATGTCCGTCAAAGCGGATTTACAGGCGGTGGCATCAATGCCATTACCAAACAAGGCACAAACACCACTCACGGTTCGTTCTATACCTATTTCAATAACCAAAATATGTACGGTAAATACAGTGCCATCCGCGACTACGCTAAATCTCCGATGACTCAACAATATACCCGTACTTTCGGTGGAACATTAGGCGGTGCTATCGTAAAAGACAAATTATTCTATTTCGTCAGTGCAGAAGGGAAGAAGGAATCTTATCCGTCAAGTATCTATCCAGGCTATACCAGCGAATACTTGACAGCAGACGTGGCTTCCCAAATCGCGAATAAATATAAAGAACTGACCGGTTTCGAAGAAGGATACAGCCAACGCAACGTAGACCAAAAGTCATTCGGCTTGCTGGCACGCATTGACTGGAACATCAATCAAGACCACAAATTGGCAATCCGCTACCAACACAACAATTCGTATGACGATAACTACGGGCCAAGTGCCTACTCGTACACATTCAATAACAGCAGTTACCGAATGAACAATAAAACGAATTCTATCGTTGCCGAATTAAACTCTCACTTAGGAGAAAACTTGTACAACGAATTACGTGCTTCCGCAAGCTTTATCCGCGACCATCGCGACGTAGGATATCAAGGTCCGACAGTACAAATCAGCAACATCCTTGGCGGAGACGGACAAACCAACATCACTGCCAACATTGGTACCGAATATTCTTCGGGCGCTAACCTGCTTGACCAAGATATCTATACATTCGAAGACAACCTGTCTTGGTATTTAGGAGACCATACACTGACCTTTGGCACACACAACGAAATTTACCGCATTAAGAACTTGTTCATCCAAGCAGTAAACGGTTCATGGTATTATGATTCGTTGGAAGACTTTATGAACGATACTCCTTATCAATATTCATACAAATATACAGACCCTGATTTAACCGGCGGTGACCTGCGTTACGCTCCGAACATGAAAGCCGGTCAATTCGGCTTCTATGCACAAGACAAATGGAATGCAACTAACAATTTCGAACTGACTTACGGATTGCGTATTGACATTCCGGTTGTATTCAACAACCCGACAAGCAATCCCACATTCAACGAATACGCTCAATCAAATGGCTTCGATGCACGTGTCGGAACTGTACCCAGTGCAAAAGTAATGTTCTCTCCGCGTGTAGGATTCCGCTGGTATGCAGATGAAAACCGGAACACATTAATTCGAGGCGGCCTTGGCATTTTTACCGGACGTGTACCTTTCGTGTGGTTATCAAATGCATTCAACAATACAGGTATGGAAATGAAAGGAACAACCATTTCCCCACAAGATGCAGACGGAAACTATACGAAAACAGCACCCTCTTTAGGAGATTACGCAAAAGACCCAATGGGTGCAATGAACTCACAAAGCGGTTCCGCAGCACGTCCCGATATTGTTACCGTATCAGAAGACTTCAAATATCCGCAAGTATTCCGTGTGAATTTAGCATGGGAGCAACGCTTGCCGGGCGATGTCAAAATGACATTGGAAGGCATCTATTCAAAGACAATGAACAACGTGTTCTTTGAAAATTTAGCGCTGAGCAATAATGGTAACAAAGTATATGCCGTTCCTGGTGTTGAAGCATCTGCAGCTCCTTATTATTCGACAGCAAAAAGTGATTATTATAGCATCGTAAATCTGAGAAATACAAACAAAGGATATACATACGCAGTATCAGCGATGTTAGAAAAGAGCTTCAATTTCGGTCTCGACCTTTCGGCATCTTATACTTTCGGCCATGCTAAATCTGTAAACGACGGTACAAGTTCTGTAGCTTATTCGAACTGGAAATACAATTATTCACGTGACACGAATTCTGAAAACGAACTCGGTTTCTCTAAGTTCGATATACCTCACCGTGTTATGGTACAAGCTTCTTACACCAGCCCGAAATACTGGAATGGATGGATGAGCTCTACTATTTCAGTTATCTATAACGGATTCTCAGGAAGCCGATACAGCTTAACGATGAATGAATCAACAGACTTTAATGGAGACGGGTATAGAGGCAACTCACTGCTGTATATCCCCACCGATGAAGAGTTAAATAAGATGAACTTCGTTGATTCGAAGACTATGACCGCTGCAGAAAACCGTGAAGCTTTCAGACAATGGATTGAAAATGATTCTTATGCAAAAGACCATCGCGGACAATATGCTGAACGCAACTCGAACTTGAGCAAATGGGAACATGAGATAGACCTCCATTTTGCACAAACCATCCACAACATTAAGGGTATGGGCAAACTGGAATTCACTTTCGACATCATCAACTTTGCCAATATGCTGAATAAGAAATGGGGTGCAAGCTATAGCTCCGCATACAATTTATCACCGGTTTCTGTAACAAGCCTTTCTACAGACGCCAATGGCAACCGTACTCCAAGCTATACTTACAACAATGCTGAAATCAATAAAGACGACATCGCTTCCCGCTGGCATGCACAAGTCGGCGTAAGACTGAGCTTCTAATTGAATATTTCACTGAACGCAGATTAACGCCTATTTCTCCGAAATTTTACGTTAATCTGCGTTTTTATATCATTACCATCAAACTTTTAGACGCATGAAAAAGATTCTTTTCACCTTATTATTGCTGGCAACACTCTTACCTGCAATGGCAGGAAACAAACATTACACCGTCATCGTTTCCCTTGACGGATTCCGTTGGGACTATACAAAAATGTATGAAACCCCGTTCTTCGACCAAATGGCAAGAGAAGGTGTACAAGCTACCATGTTCCCGTCTTTTCCCTCGAAAACGTTCCCCAACCATTATACACTGGCAACCGGATTGTATCCTGACCATCACGGCATCATCGCCAATTCGTTTTGGGCTGCCGACAGAGGTAAAATGTATGCCATGAACAACCCGGAAACACGTAATGACCCTTCTTTTTATGGAGGAGAGCCCATTTGGATTACAGCACAGAAACAAGGAATTAAAACAGGAAATGTGTATTGGGTAGGTTCGGATATCGCCATAAAAGGACAACATCCCACCTATTATAAAGTGTACGATGATACCCCCAGGCTGAACTATGCCGAACGCATTGCATACGTACTGGAGATGTTAAAGAAACCGGAACCCGAACGCCCCCAACTGATTATGGCTTACTTTGAAGACCCTGACCACTACGGTCATGCTTTCAGTCCGCACAGTGCAGAAACACACCGTTGCATCACTGAACTGGACGTTTTGATGAAACAATTATGGGACGGCATCCAACTGCTTCCTTTTGCCGAAGACGTAAATCTGATTGTCACATCCGACCATGGCATGGCTACCATCAGTCCCGACCGCTGTGTCTCTATCAGCCAATACCTGAAACCGGAATGGTACGAACGCATCAACGATAATCTTCCGGCTCAAATTTATGCCAAAGCAGGCTGTACCGATTCCATCTACAACGCCTTACAAGGGCTGGAGCATGTACGCGTATGGAAAAAAGCAAACATCCCGGCTTACTTGCATTATGGCAGCAATGCCTATATAGGCGATATTATCGTATTGCCAGACTTAGGTTGGTTAGTCACCGATGATACAGACTTCAACGTAGGAGGCGCACACGGATTCGACCCGACTTACGATGATATGCAAGTCATGTTCCGTGCTTGCGGTCCGGATTTCAAGAAAGGTTATACGGCATCCAAATTCCATAACGTCAGTATCTATTCCCTCCTTGCCTATCTGCTCGGCATCACGCCTGAAAAGACCGACGGATCATTAGAAGAAGTCAAAGGAATGCTAAAGGCTCTTCCAGCCCAATCATCGACTTCAATCAATCAAGTTCAATAAGATTCTTTCGCAGATGAAGTATAACTGCTACACCGGTACGATTAGTAATCGTCATCGAGTACGATTACTAATCGTCATGCCGATGCAGCTATATTGAACAACCGAACAAACGGGATTGTCTCAAAACAGGAACTGCCTCTTTCTATATCATCTCCTATTCTATTTCCTATTTATAGTCCCTGCTTTTTCGCTTCTTCCCAAATAGCGTCCATCTCTTCCAGCGTCATATCCGTCAGCTTTCTTCCGGCTTTCAGCGTATGCTCCTCTAAATAATTGAAGCGGCGGATAAACTTCTGGTTGGTATGTTCCAAGGCATTATCGGGATTAATTTTATACAAACGGGCAGCATTGATGAGGCTAAACATCACATCGCCGAACTCGGCTTCCGCTTTCTCCTTATCCATTGTTGCCACTTCCGATTCGAATTCACTGATTTCTTCCTTCACCTTATCCCATACCTGCGTACGGTCTTCCCAATCAAATCCCACGTTACGCGCCTTGTCCTGAATGCGGTATGCTTTTATCAGTGAGGGCAGTGCCTCGGGCACTCCGCTCAATACAGACTTGTTCCCGTCTTTTTCCTTCAGCTTGATTTGCTCCCAATTCTCGGAAACCTGCTCTGCCGTGTCCGCCTTCACTTCGCCGAATACGTGCGGATGACGGAATATCAACTTGTCGCACAGGCGGTCGCACACGTCCTTGATGTCGAAATCGCCCGTCTCGCTTCCTATCTTGGCATAGAACACCACGTGAAGCAACACGTCGCCCAATTCCTTGCAAATGTTTTTCTTGTCGTCCTTCATCAGAGCGTCGCACAACTCATACACTTCTTCTATCGTGTTGGGACGTAAACTCTCGTTGGTCTGTTTCCGGTCCCACGGGCACTTTACCCGCAACTCGTCAAGCACATCGAGCAACCGCCCGAAGGCTTCTATCTTTTCTTCTCTTGTATGCATATACCTATCATTTTATCGTTTGCAAAAGTAAGGAAAAGCTTCGGAAAAACCTATTGCGGATTTGAAAAAGTCAGAGGAAGTTAGGGGGAGTTAAGGAGTTAGAAGGAGTTAAGGAGTTAAGCCAATACTTTTACTGATGTTTCCACCAACAAAGCTATTGACTTAACTCCTTAACTCCTTCTTAACTTCTTAACTTCTTAACTTCTTAACTCCCGATTGACATGAATCAGAAAGACAATCCGTCGTTCCAACCCGGGTTCTGAGTCAGATTCGGATTCAGCGACCGTTCGTTGATAGGTATCGGATACAGGTAATCACGCTCTTCATTGAAAGCCGTACGTACAATATCGTGATGATAATCTACATACCCATGATCGCCTTCCGACAGAATAATGTCCGACCCAATCTGATATACCTGCGCATCGGGCACTTCGGGTTTGGCATCGCCTTCATCATACAAAACCACGTCAATCTGACCGTCGCCGCTCAGGTCATATTCACCTGCACCGGGGAAATACATGCCCATAATAGACTGGTTGATGCAAGTGCCCGCTTTCCAGCGCACCAAGTCATCGAAACGGAAACCTTCCTGAGTCAACTCAATGGCACGCTCGCGACGGATTTCCAAGATAACCCCTTGATTGCTTCCGGTCACATTGGTATAGCCGTAATCGGCAGACGACAGGTAACTATCGGGATTTGCGTTAGCCTGAGCCATATCCAAATGCGGCATACCTACACGGTCACGGATTTCATTCACCGACTTATCCAAATCTTCTTGCGTCAATGTTCCCAGTTCTGCCTTAGCCTCAGCAAAATTCAGCATGACTTCAGCCAGACGGAATACAGGAAGGTCGCAGGTAGAACGGTCGTTACGGTCTACCTGACCGCCCGAAGCCGACGGGTCTTGCACATATTTTATCGGCTGGTATCCTGTTACACTAACCGACAAATCGGGAGCCAGGATGTCTGTCTGTCCGATACGGTGATACCCCGGAGTACGGATGCTTTGTGCCAGACGCGGGTCGCGATCTTTCACTTCTTCGGTAAACGGCATGGTTTCCCATCCTTCACGGTCGGTAAAACGTGTTCCGTCTTTCATCAGATACGTATTGACAAGCTTACGGGTCAGGCCCGGACGTCCTTGGGTGGGCACCAACGTATGTGCCGTCGCATTGTGGTAAACGCTCATGCCGTAATCAAACTTGATGGCAAGGATGTATTCATCGGGATTGGCATCTTCTTCGGCAAAAAGCATCAGATAGTCTTCTTCCGGATTATCGGTCGAATACAAATGATATTCGCCGCTATTAATCAATTCTTCTGCCGCATCCGCTGCCTGTTGCAGATAATACGCATAATCATTCCCCTCCAAAGCCAGGTTATGATATTTCCGGTATGTACCTTCGTACAGACAGAAGCGGGACTTCAACGCCAGTGCCGCCCAGCGGTTTACACGGAAAGGACTGCTGGTCTCTTCTTCCTTGGTGGGCAGGTTCTCGATAGCATAGTCGATGTCGGCAAGCATATTGGTCATCACCAGTTCACGCGAATCACGTGCCTTATACAGGTCAGGGTCATCCGAAAACAATTCCTTGTCATACCAAGGCACATCACCGAAACGCTTTACCTTATCATAATAGAAGTAGGCACGGAAGAAACGTGCCAACGCCGTATATTTCACAGCCGCTTCCGCATCTTCACATTTGTCTACATTGCCCAGCAAGGTATTGACACTACGCAACGCCGTCCAGCTCCATCCTCCTCCGCTGGCAGGAACGATGCGGTTTTCTCCGCCCAACATCTCGTCGGAAAGTTCTTGCTGTACATACACATCGCTCTGCTCGTCATACGGTGATTTATTCAGGATACTGTTATAAAAACCGTTGCTGAAAAGCTGCAGGTCGGTCTCGGTCCTGAAATAATTTTCTTCCGTTATATCACTCAAAGGGCTTTTATCTATCCAGTCGTCACACGATGAAAGTCCGGCAAACAATGCAAGCGCTATAAAGATATTTCTATTTTTCATAATCGTTTTTTCTCTTCTGTTTAAAAATTCATGTTAGAAAGTGACATCGATACCGAACAAGAATGACTTCTGCCACGGATAGAATGCATTGTTGTAAGCTCCGCTCCGGTCGATAGCTCCTTCAGGGTCGACATACTTCGAATGTTTCTTCAACGGAGACCAATAGCAGAGGTTTTCACCCGTAAAATATACGCGTACTGACTCTATGCCGGCTTTCTGCGTCCACTGTTGCGGCAAGGTATAACCTACGGTCAGATTCTTGAAACGCAGGTAACGTATATTCTGCAAATAACGGTCGTTTACATTGCTCAACACACCGCTTGATGCCGAATAAGCCATTGCACGCGGGAAATAAGCATCTGTATTATCTGTGGACCATACGTCTTTCAAGAAATCTTTCTGCAAGAAAGACAGGTACGGATAAGAGTAAGCTCCCCAGAAAGGCATGGATTCTCCATCGGGATACCAATAATGATTGCCTGTCCCCTGGAAGAACGCCGATACATCAATGCCGTTCCAACGCACGCTTGCCGTAATACCGTAAGAAAGCGAAGGCAACGAATTACCGAGTATCTTACGGTCGCCCGGAGCGTTCACATTATTGCTTCCGATATTTACCTTATTGTCACCATTCAAATCGACAAACTTCACGTCGCCTGCCTGCCAGCCTCCGGTTTGCCCTTTCAATACATAAGTCAAGTCTACTTGGTCGGCGTATGCCTGTGCTTCTTCATCGGTTTGGAAAAGCCCGTCGGTCACGAATCCCCAGATTTCTCCGATTTCCTTACCCTCATAATAATCTTTGGCAAAAGTCTTGTCCTTATTATCATACTTCGTAACAATGCTCTTGTAGTCGCTCAGGTTAACCCCGATGCTGTACTCAAACGGTTTGCCTCCCAGCGTCAACTGGTCATGCCAGTTCAAGGTGATTTCGTATCCTTTCGTACGCAAGTCGGCAGCATTCATCTCCGGCATACTCGCTCCATATACAGAAGGCAGTTCCACACCGTCGGTCAACATATCGCGGGTATCACGTATATAACCGTCTACCGTCAAGTTCAAGCGGTTGCCCAGCATCGTCAAGTCGAAACCGAAGTCCCATTGTTGGGCGGTTTCCCATGTCATGTCCGAAGCAATCGGAGCACCCAACGTAGAATATTTGGGCAATACGCTTCCTTCACCAAACGTATAATTCAGATTGGCGATAGATACCAGACGCGCGAAGGTGTAATAAGAAGACACATTCTGATTGCCCAGGCTACCGAAAGAAGCCCTGATTTTCAAGTTGTCTACCAAACGGCGTGCAGGCAGGAAGAAAGGTTCTTCCGAAATGCGCCATCCTACAGAAGCCGAAGGAAAGAATCCCCAGCGGTTGCCTTTCGCAAAACGGGAAGTACCGTCGTAACGCCCGCTCACTTCGAACAGGTAACGGCTCTTGTAATCGTAGTTGATACGGCCGAAGATACCTAACAAAGCGTACTCGTTCTGTCCGCCGCCTACACCGGTAATGGTAGCACCCTCGGCATTCTGACCTACCAAGTCCAAATCGTCCAGGTCGGCAGATACCAGGTTTTCACCGTATGCCGAAATGTTTTTGCTCTTCCATGCTTCGTAGTTCATACCGGCTACTACGGTCAAATGATGCGCATCGTTGAACGTATCGGTATAATTACCGAAGATGTTCGTCGAATAATAATTGCTCGTATTCACCGATTCATCCAAACGGTTGGCACCGGCACCGGTAGCATACGAAAGCAGTTCGCCATCGGGATATTCACGGTAATACATCGGATTGGAACGGCTTGTATTGCGTGTCTGATACAAACGGTATGTGAAATCGCCCGTAAAGCTCAGTTCCTTTATCGGAGAATAAACCAAACGGGTTGTATTCGAAAAGTCTGTACCACGCTCTACATTGCGGTGTGAATCTTCGCCCAACAGAATATGACGGCCATTTGCCACCTTATAATTCAGATAAGGTGTACTATACAACCACGAACCATCGGGATTCTTCTGCGGGAAACAAGCCAAAGCGTGGCGGGCGCTGTATGCCAACGTATTTTCTACACTGCCATCGCCCAAGTAGCTGTATTGCGAACTGTAGAACGACGTATTGTTCGACATCGTAAACCACTTATTAATCCGGAAGTCAATCTTCGAGCGCAAGTTGTATTTCCGGTACACATCCGGATTTTCGCGCAAGATACCGGTCTGCTTGTCGAATGAACCAGACAAATAATACTTGATATCGTCTTTTCCGCCGCTGACAGAAAGATTGTGCTGCTGCATCGGACGATTATCGCGGTACAATTCGTGCCACCAGTCGTGGTTTCCATAATATACCCACTGGCGGCGTCCGTTACGTACGTCTTCTACCACCCACGGGCGGTCGGGGTTCTCGGTCTTGTCGTTCACACGGTCCAGCAACTCCTGCATGTCCTGGTCTGTATAATCGACATACAATGTACCCGAATTGGCTTGCCAGAACTTGTTGATAGTATATACCGACCAATAACCGGTCGTTTCGTAGTCGGTAGAAGTGGTAGGTGCCTGCCAGCCGAAACGTCCGCTATAATGCACCGTAGCTTTCCCGTCTTTAGCAGCTCCGGACTTGGTAGTCACCAAAATCACACCAAAGGCTGCACGTGCACCATAAATAGCGGCAGCCGATGCGTCTTTAATTACGGAGATTGATTCTACATCGTTGGGATTGATACGGTCTATCTCGCCTACCGCACCGTCTATCAATACCAGCGGTTCGGCATCGTTGATAGAAGTCACACCACGCACATTGATAGTAGCCGAGCTTCCCGGTACGCCCGAAGAAGTGGTTACGTTCAAACCAGCCACCGTACCTTGCAGCATATTGCTGAGCGAAGTCGTCACACGGTGTTCCAGTTCATCGCCTCCTACTGTCGCTACCGCACCGGTCAGGTTTACTTTCTTCTGCTTGCCATATCCCACAACCACGGTCTCATTCAACATTACGGCATCTTCGCTCATGTGGACAGTTACACTCGACTGGTCGGGAGCAACCGTTACCTTTTGCGATGCAAAACCGATATAAGACACATTCAAGACCACTTTACCTGCGGGCACTTGAATCGTAAACGCCCCATCGATATCGGTTATCGCTCCAATGGTGGCACTCTCTACCGCGACCGTCACCCCAATCAGAGGCTCGTCGTTCGAGTCAAACACTTTTCCCGATATGGTCCTGGTTTGGGCGGAAAGCGTCATCACACTTCCTGCCACCAACAGCATCAGGAATACAACTACTGATTTTAATGTTCTCATTGTTTATGAATTAAAGAAAAATGCGTATAATCAGAGATTCACAGTCTGCGAATAAACTTCGCCGAAACGGTTGGTAAACTCTATTTTGATTTGTCTGGCACCGTCGGAAGGCATGGCACGGAACAAGTGAGCCGTAGGTTCAGCCTTGCTGCGGTCTTTCAGTTGCGAAGCACGCTCTTCATCCGAACCGACAAACTGTTCCATATCACCCATCGGCTTGCCATCCTGATACCATACCACACGGCAAGCACTGTCCCAGTCCCAGACATTGGCTACCACAAAACTGCTTTGAGCCGTAAACTCTCCTTTATTATATATACGGAACTGATAAGCGAAATCGCGGCGCGTTGCCTTGTAATGCCATTTCACATTATCGCCATCTACATCTACTACCATATAGCCATTGGGCGCACCACACTGGTTTACCCAGCCAGCCCACCAGCCGCCACAGGCTGCGCCGATATTGTGCTCGTAAAGCGTAGGCGTCACTTCGTTGTTTTGGAAAAAATGCGTATGGCCGGAGAACACATGCACCTTATAATCTTTCAGCACCTCTTTCAGAGCGTCTGCGTTACGGACATTTCCGCCCGGCGACACTTTATTCCATACCGGCGCATGCAGGTTCAAGATAACCAGACTTCCTTTGGGCACATAACTTAAATCCTTCTTCAGCCATTCCAACTGCTGCCCTGTAAGGCTTTCTACATAACTTTTCCCGCCCACATAGTTGATGTCTTTCATCGTTACAATGTGCGCCTTGCCGATATTAAACGAATAATCGGTAGGTCCGAAATAGCTTCCGTATACCATTTCACCGTATACCGGAGTGCCCATCGCCATATTGTGAAGGTCTTGGTATTGCTTATCGAAATCGTGGTTTCCGATGCATTGGAAGAAAACAGCACCGGTATTTTTTACCGACTCTTGATATTCATCGAACAATGGCATGTTGTCCCACACCAAATCGCCCAAGGTCATGGCAATCACTTCACGCGACTGCTTTAAAGAATCGATAACTTCTTTCAAATCGGGTACCGTTTCCTGACGCCAGCGTTTCATCTGACGGGCATTACGTACTTGCGGGTCGGATATAGCAATGTAATGGAAACGCTCTTCCACTTCTTTACGCTTCGCTAACACAAAGTCATGTTTCCCCTCTGCTTGTGCCAACGCACGCACCGATATATAATAATCTCCTGCCAATCCGTCTTGTTGCGGCAAAACGCACGAAGCAGGCACCGAAATGCTCACAAACTTGCTCCGTGTCGTATCCGACACCAAAGACCAAACTCCTTGCGCATCGGTCTTGGTAAAGCTGATGCCATCGTTCACTACGACACCGGCAATTCCCTTCCCGCTTGGGTCGGTCACCTTCCCACCGAAGTCGAACACTACTTTCTGGGCACTTGCGCTTAAACAGAAAGCACCCAGCATCAGACTAAAAATCAATGATTTACTTTTCATTCGTTCCTTTGCTTTGTTAAAATTAACTACGTTTTTGTTTTCGAATGCAAAGAAACGGCTTCTACACTTCAAAACAGATACAGCCCTGTTACATTACCGTGAGAATGCAATTACAGAAGCAATACAAAAAATAAAAAAGATTATCCGGACAAAAAATAAAATGCGAACGCTCATGCAAGCTGAAGCGGACGGTCGCATCGGATAAGTCAGGCGGTCACGTTACACGACACGTACGCCCGTATTTTAAGGATATCGGGCATCCATGCGCGCTTGAAAGGTTCAGTACCGGTATTCAAAAAATGCGGGTGTGCCAGAATAGACAATTCTATTTTGACACACCCGCCGTCTGTTAATTTCTATGTCTTTATCAGATAGCGTTTATCTTACCTGCCCCCACCGAGGGTTTTCCATACCAACGAGCTGAACGCTGCACCTATAAACGGAGCCACGATGAAAAGCCAAAGCTGTTCTAAGGCTTGTCCTCCTTCTACCAACGCCGGACCAATGCTCCGCGCCGGATTGACCGAAGTGCCCGTTATCGGGATACAAACAATGTGAATCAATACCAATGCCAGACCGATAGCCAGACCGGCAAAGTTGCCCGCCCCTTTCTTTTCATCGGTAGCACCAAGCACCACCAATACAAAAATAAAGGTAAACACCGCTTCGGCAATAAAAGCCTGAGCCATCTCGCCTTGGTCGAACGAGTTGGCACCCGATATGGTGGGTCCTCCATGACCGCCCGTAGAAATCAACAGCACCAGAATCAACGAACCGATGATGCCGCCGATAATCTGGAATATCATATACATCAACGCATCACGGCTGCTCATGCGCCCCGACATCCACACCCCCAACGTTATAGCCGGATTGATATGGCATCCGGAAACATTTCCTATGGTATAAGCCATAGCGACCACCGACAAGCCAAAAGCCAAGGCAACTCCGATTGTGCCTACTCCTGTACCCAGTGCGTCCGCCGCATTTCCGGCAAAAACCGCACTTCCGCATCCCATCAAGACAAGCACCATTGTCCCGACCATTTCTGCCAAATACTTTCTCATAAATGCAATGATTTAGGTTAAACATCTAATTAATCGCCTCTAATTTACAAAAAATATTGGGATTTATCATAATTTGAAGTATATTTGTAATGAAGTTTAGGCAAAGCCCCTTTCAAGAAAAGGGATTTTCAGCTTATAACCGGACTATTACACCTTAAAAACATACAATTATGAACATGCAAAGTATTGGCGAAAGCGCAGGTATCATCTGGAGATTGCTCTACGGTGATAATCGGAAATGGGAATACCAAGAATTGAAAAATGCAACTGGATTGCGTGACCGTGAACTGAATGCCGCTATCGGATGGCTGGCACGAGAAGGAAAAATCCAATTTGAAGAAGGAGACCAACAGCATGCATCTGCATTATACATCGAACTAAGCTATTATATCGGATGAATAATGCCGTTTAAAGAAAAAGCGCGATGAAAAAGAGAACCTTTTTCAACGCGCTTTTTTAATTCGCAAGATTTTACTTATTTCAACTTAACAGACAATTCACCCTCTTCCTCTTTCGTTTCAATCTTGTCTTCTCTCAACAACCAACCCAATCCTAAAAACAGATCTTTATCTGCTTTCAGCTTAGCTGCTTTCTTCAGCTCTTTTTGAGTCATTCCTTTTTCTTTTCCATTCAGTGCTTCCCAGATTTGTCCGGCGATAACACCTGCTTTTTCTTTTAACATAATCTTTTGCTTTTAAATCGTAAAACTACTCTAACTCAGAAAAGTCTGTATAATCGATGCAAAAATACAGAAAAAAACGTCCACTTGTGCTTTTTTAAAGAAAAACTTTTGGGCTATCTTTCAAAAAATGAACGAGAAACACAAATTTCCGTCATTTCCTTGTAACATTTATTTAACAAGCTTCCCCTGTTCTTCCAAAAAGTCACCGAATATCCGCGCCGCCAGCTCTATCATGCGAGGACAAGGGCGCTTGGCATAATACTGCGGCGTGCGCTCTTCGGGAATGGCGCTGACCGGCTCTTTTTTGGTCAGCCCTAACAACTCTCCACAACACAAGGTGCCGGTCTGCTCCTTGAACTTTGCGGCAAGTTCCTGCACCAAAGCATAATTGGCAGACTTGCCTGCACGGTCTGCACCTACCACCGCACTACGTTCCAGCCCCGCAAGCAAAAACATGCCACATGCGGCTCCACATGTCAGGCGCATCCGCCCGATTCCGGCTCCGAACGAGGCCGACATCCGGAACGCCTGCTCGGGTGTAAAGCCATACAAGTCGGCGTATGCGCCTACTACCGACTGTGCACAATTATATCCTTCCTTGAATAAAGACACCGCTTTCGCTATCCGCTCTTCTTTCGTCATGCTCAACCCTCCAATACATTATTAATAGGTGTACCGTTCATCCATGCTTTCAGATTCTCTACCACCTGCGCCATAAGCCTTTCCCGGGCTTCATGAGTAGCCCACGCTATGTGAGGCGTAATGAAACAATTCTTTAACTTCAAAAGCGGATTTCCCGGCGAGGGCGGTTCGGACGAGAGCACATCCAGCCCTGCACCAAGCAACTTGCCGCTCATCAAAGCCCGCTCCAACGCCTTCTCGTCTATCAAGCCTCCCCTGCCCGTATTAATCAGAATCGCTCCTTGCTTCATCAAGGATAAACGGAACGAATTCACCATCTCTTTGGTTTCGGAAGTCAAGGGGCAATGCAGGCTCACGATATCGCATGTAGAAAACACATCATTCAGCTTCGCCTTCTCGTATTCTTTCGGCAATTTCATATTCATATTATGCGGACAAACCACCACTTTCATGCCAAACGCCGAAGCCACCTTAGCCATAGCCTGACCGATATGGCCGAAACCGATTAATCCGATACGTTTCCCCTTCAGTTCTATCAGAGGCGTGTCGCGATACGAAAAGTCAGGCTGGGCACTCCATACCCCATTTTGGACCTCACGCGCATAATGGCCTACCCGAAGCGCAATATTCAAAATATGGGCAAAAGCCATTTGCACCACCGAATCGGTACTGTATGCGGGAATATTGGTCACTACAATCCCCCGCTCGCGGGCAGCGTCCAAATCAACGATGTTATATCCTGTAGCCAATACGCCGATATATTTCAAGTCGGGCAAATGCTCGATTGCAGAACGGTTGAGCACCACTTTATTCGTCAATACCACTTCAGCTCCTGCGGCTCTCCGCACCACGTCCTCCTGCACCGTACGGTCGTGCACCGTCACCTCTCCCAGTTCGTTCAATTCTTCCCAATCCCGTTCGCCTTGATTCAAGGTATATCCATCCAATACTACTATTTTCATACATTTATTCTTTAATTATTCTTTAAATCTTTCTCCCCATAACTGCACCATGCGGTCCTTCAGCTTCTGTTCAGCCGGATTCTCTTGCGCATGCCAGAAACGTTGTGCCTGAATCCCGTCCGGCAAGAATTGCTGCACCACAAAATGGTCTTTATAATCGTGTGCATATTTATAATTCCGGGCATATCCCAATTGCTTCATCAACTTGGTCGGAGCATTCCGCAAGTGCAAGGGAACAGGCAAGTTCCCTGTATCGCGCACGGTTTCGAGCGCCGCATTGATGCCCATGTATGCCGAATTGCTCTTCGGGCTTGTCGCAAGATAAACCGTAGCTTCCGCCAAAGGGATACGCCCTTCGGGCCAACCGATTTTCATCACGGCATCGAATGCCGCATTTGCCAAAAGCAAGGCGTTGGGGTTCGCCAAGCCGATATCTTCGGATGCCGAGATAACCAGACGCCGGGCAATGAACGCCGGGTCCTCGCCCCCTTCTACCATGCGTGCAAGCCAATAAAGCGCTCCGTCCGGGTCACTTCCCCGAATGGACTTGATGAAAGCCGAAATAATATCGTAGTGCATCTCCCCGTCCTTATCGTATGCCAACGGATTCTGCTGCAAACGCTCCACCACTTTCTCGTCCGTAATCACAACCGGCTCCGAATCGTCCGCCTCTACCACCAGTTCCAGAATATTAAGCAACTTCCGCGCGTCACCTCCCGAATAGCGGAGCATCGCATCGGTCTCTTCCAGTTCGATGTGTTTCTCCTTTAATATACTGTCCTTCTCCAGCGCGTGATGAAGCAGTTCCAGCAAATCGTCTTTCTCGAGCGGTTTCAACACATAGAGCTGGCATCGCGAAAGCAGGGGACGGATGACCTCGAACGAAGGGTTCTCCGTAGTAGCTCCTATCAGTGTCACCACTCCCGTCTCTACCGCTCCCAGCAAGGAATCCTGCTGGGACTTGCTGAACCGGTGTATCTCGTCGATAAACAGAATCGGGCTTTGGCTGGAAAAAAAACGCCCGTTACGAGCCTTCTCTATGACATCCCTCACTTCTTTTACTCCCGAAGTGACCGCACTCAACGTATAGAAAGGAACTTCCAGCCGGTTGGCTATAATCTGAGCCAATGTAGTCTTCCCTACTCCCGGAGGACCCCATAAAATAAAGGAAGAGATACGCCCGGCGTCAATCATGCGCCTCAACACAGCCCCCTCTCCCACCAAATGCTTCTGACCTATGTAATCGTCCAACGTCTTCGGACGCATCCGCTCTGCCAATGGTTGTGCCATAACTCAAATTTTAAATCATACAAAAGTAGCGATTTTCGTAAATCAACAGATAAGGTTGAGGAAAAATTTATAAAAAAGCGCAAACATACGGGCATAAAAAAAGCCTCTTTTCACAAAGAAGCTTTTTTAAGTTTTCAATAGGTATTAGTTTTTTTTTAAGGTAAAAAGATTGTTTTCAGGATAACGCTACAAAGGTGAGGCCTTTTTTTGAACTAAACAAATAAAAAAGTATGTCTTTCAACATGTTTTTCGATTTTGTTTCATTTTTCTTTCTTTGCATTCTTTAAGTGCCTTACCCCTTAGCCATGCTACAAAAGTAATAAAAATTCACTAAAACCAAGTCATTCCGCTATCATATTCTGTTAAAAACGTTTCATAGCGAAAGTATCTTCTTCTCTACGATTAAGTCTTCTTCCGTCATCCGAGGCGAAGGAATGTTGCACATACGGATAATATCTTCCGCCTGACAGGTATAATCGTAGTATGCCTTTTCTTTTTCATCCAGCACCTCCGGAGCCTTCAGTTCTCCCTTCAGTTTCAAAAACTCGTCGCGCGCTATGCTGTCCGAATATTTTACAAAAAGGATGCGCCGCGCCACGGGATTGTAATTATAGTCGAAACACATGTACAGGCCGCGCAAGAAAGGCGGACGGTCGTACATCGGAAGCTTCAGGCAAATGTAGAACAAAGAGAGTTGGGGCGAAGGGTTCTCGTTGAACATCAGGTACAGGTGGTTGAAGCCGTTCATCAAAGCCGTACCCCAATGGGTCACCCCATACGCATTGTTATGCCCCACCTCCACATAATTGCCGTTCTCGGCAGGGGCAATCAGGTAGGGTTCAATCTTCAGGCTCCGGCTCTCCGACGAAATGCTATAGCTGATGTAAATGCCGCTGAAGTTGAACACACGCCCCATCGTCTCCTGCACATTGTTTTCCAACTGTACGAGAAACGGGCATCGGGCATCTTCCGGAACCGCCTTTGCCTGATAATCCGTGGAGAACAAAGAGTCTTTCAATCGGGCAAGCGAACCGAGCAATTTCTTTTTCGACACATTGTTCACCCACACCAGCGCATTGTTCAACGCCTCTTCCTCGCCCATCCCTTTCTCGCGGTTCTTGAAATAAGCGGGAAGCACCGTCGAATAAATAGCCGACAAGACGCTGGGCGAAAAGCCTGCCCGTTCCGCCATGTCCTTCATCTTGACGCCTTTCTGGCGCAAGAATGTCATGCGGTCGTATATTTCTTTCAATTCCTCCATAATAAAAACAGGGTTTGGGCACGAAGTTAATCAAAATTCTTCAAATATCCGCCCCGAATCATGCAGATAGTTGCGTTGCCCGATGCATATAGCTGCACCGGCATGTGCCTGTATATGCAAGTTTGGAAGACACGAAGCGTTACAATTGTTACAAATGACAATTACAAAAGTGTATTTCAACAAGGCGATTCCAGATTCCAATGAGGGAAGACTGAGACAACATATAAATTATATATTA
>ERZ779889.411-NODE-411-length-54827-cov-3.657033_pt1 | contig 54827 bp, 29 predicted proteins | sample MGYA00511030_ERZ779889 | MGnify/ENA primary metagenome ERZ779889 (study PRJEB29588, sample SAMEA2160616) | human gut metagenome | biome: human gut; feature: human-associated habitat; material: faeces | place: Denmark | collected 2008/2010 ... | reverse complement strand
CTCCGGTCACGAAGCTGGAAGCGTCACTGATGAGGTAGTGAATGGTTCCGAAGAGTACCTCCGGTTCCGCAAAGCGTCCGCACGGTGTGTGCGCTATAAATGCATTACTACCTACTTTTTATGCTTTCCAGAAACTCTATTTCTATAATCCGGAGATTATGTTTTCCCTTGCCTTCCTTTGCTTTCTTCTCCATGTCATTGGCCGCTCCGCCCGCCACTTCCACAATCTGGCCGAAAGCGTCCTTGTCGGTAGTGCTGCCTTTCAAACGGACAGTTATCTTATCGGAACATACCGGCTTGTCCACTTCCAGATGTACGTATCCCAGACTCTTTTCCGTGTTCCCGCTCCAAATCAGCTCGTCTCCGGCATACACTTCCAAAGGATAACTGCGGGAACGCCAGCCGTTCAGCTTGATGCAGATGTCGTCGACGCTCGCCTTTTCAGCCAATGTATAGGTAATCCAGGCCGTACTTAACCGACCGTCGTTCGCCCATTCGCTCAACTCGTTGTCATCATGGCTGTTGCCCGTTTCGGTGCGGTTGGCGCCGGCTTCGGCGGACACAATGGCGATGTCGCGCTTGGTATCCGTATAGGAAGGAGTCAGCGGAGTTTCCCCCTTATCCAGCCTGCCTTTCAGGGTCAGTTGGGGCAGGTAGTCACTCAGTCCGTCTGTCACTTTCACAGGAACGGTCTGCAGCGTAAGCCTTGCGGCCGGAAGCCCTTCCGCCTCGGCGGTGACAACTATTTTGCCGGCTTTGGCCGTACTGCGGATCAGCGCACGGTTGATGCCGCATTCCACCGGAAGGTTCATATCCAGGATATGATTGTCCTTCCCCTGTGCGATACCGCCGCGCCATTCGGCCTCGCCTTTCAGGGTAAAGCGGACCGTACGGTTATCCAGCGGACAGCGTCTGCCGTCCTTGTCCACAACTTCCACCTGAAGCAGGGCCATGTCGGCTCCGTCTGCGTGGAAACCTTCGGGGTTCTGTATGGCGGTAAGTTCCAGACGGGCGGCTTCCCCCACTGTTGACAATGTATAGCGGCTCACTTCCCTGCCTTTTCCGTCGTAACTTACCGCTTCCAGCCTGCCCGCTTGATAAGCGACCTTATCGAAAGTGAAAAGGAAATGGCTTTCCCGTTTACCTTTACCCAGGGATTTGCCGTTGAGCAGCAGTTCCACCTGTTCGCCATTCGATACGACATATACCGGTTTCACCGTATGCTCAGGATAGTTCCAGTGTCCGATGATGTAAGTCTGGAACTTGTCCGTATCCACCCAGCCGTTCCACATTACCTGGTGGGCGAAGAAGGCGTCTTTCTCTATACGCATGGGGTCGGTCACGCCGCTGCGGCGGTAGTTCTCCTCACCGCGATAATGTGTGTTGGAGTCGGAGAAGATGATTTTCGTACCGCCTGCACTGACCCGTAAGCCCGTGCCCGGACGCTCACGCCAGTAATCGTACCAGCGACGAACCATTTCCAATGCGAGCATGTCCTGATTATGATTATAATCTGTTGCAGACTGACCGCGGTAAAGCGGTCCCGCCCCTTCTTTATGGAACGGATAGCTGTACTCATCCCAATACTTGCGGAGTCCCTCATCGCGGCAATATTCGGTAGCCCACATCGGATGCTTCTTGCTCTTGTTGATATAAAGCATTTCACCGCCGTATTCCGCTTCGTTAATATCGAGCATCTCACGCGAGCCGATGGCACGTCCGCCGAAAGGGTCGAACTTGTCGCGGATTTCCTTCATCTCAATCATATGTTCACGGCTGATAGACTCATTACCACATTCGTAAAACAGGATACTCGGGTTATTACGGTTATAGATAATGGCATCGCGCATCAGTTCCGTACGCTGTTCCCATTGGCGGCCTTGACGGTCTTTCTCCGCATCGCCGGCAGGCATGGCCTGAATAAGGCCGACACGGTCGCAAGACTCCACATCCTGTTTCCAGGGAGTGACGTGCATCCAGCGGACAAGGTTCGCGTTACTTTCCACCATGAGGCCATTGGAGTAGTCGCTCAGCCATGCGGGAACGGAAAGCCCTACTGCCGGCCATTCATTGCTGGTACGCTGGGCATAGCCCTTCATTTGGATGACGCGGTCGTTCAGCCATACCTTTCCCCGGCCGAACTTTGTCTTGCGGAAACCGGTACGGGTCACAACCTCGTCAAAAACATTACCGCGGTCGTCCAGCAAAGCCGTATTCACGGTGTACAGATAGCCGTATCCCCAGCTCCAGAAGTGCAGTTCGCTCACATCGGCAGCGGCTTTCACGGTTCCCGTCTCACCGGCTTTCAGCACTGTCTTGCCGCCATGGAAGGTCTTTACCGGCTTACCGTCCGCATCGGTCAGGGTTACCCGGTAGCTGAAGCTGCGTGCCTCGCGACTGTCGTTTTTCACTTCGGACTCGGCATGTATCTTCGCCTTGCGGCCTTTGATGTCGAAGTCGGTGGCGTAGATGTATACACCGGTTGTTTTCAGGTTGCTGTACAGAGGCAGAGTCTGATATACCTCGTCCGTCACATACAGAAATACGTTCTTGGGAATGCCGCCATAGTTGGCGTTGAAATTACGGTCACTCCACTGAAATTTAGAGTTAGTACGTTTTTCGCGATAGAACCAGTTATTGTCCGTACGCACAGCCAACACGTTATCTCCTTCTTTCATATAGGGAGTAAGGTCGAATCCTACGGCCATAACCCCGTTTTCATGCAGTCCTAAATAGTGTCCGTTCAGGAAAAATTCACCACCCTGGCGAACTCCCTCGAATTCGACAAACACTTTTTTACCTCTCAATTCTTTTACCCGGAAATGCTTGCGATACCAAACAACCGTGTCAGTATGCTGTTCGATAGATAGTCTGAAAGCCTCATCTTCATTGAAAGCACGCGGCAATGTCACTTGTTTCCAATCGCTATCTCTAAAGTCGGGCTTTTTCGCTTGTGGAAAGTCCCCTACTTGCAGACGCCATTCACTGTTGAAATTATACTTCTTGCGTTCAGCCGTATAACCGTCTACCGCAAAGAGGGTTATCAGCAGAAATGTAAGTAGATAGAATCTGTTCTTCATGTTCTTATTACTATTGTTTATTAGTGTTCATTACTCCTTGTCACTCATTATTTGTATGCTTCGTTTTGCTGATACAATCCTTCTTTCGCTTTCATTTGCGTATCAGGAATAGGATAGAGATAAGTACCCGGTTGTACGTTATTGATGTAGTTATCATAAACGGATGTTCCGGCAGCTTTATCCGAGAATTTGGCACGTATCTTCTCCATGTATGTATTATGGCGTACGAGATCGTGCCAGCGAATACCTTCAAAGGCAAGTTCACGCCGGCGTTCATCTTCTACACATTGCAGGAAAGCGTTTTCGTTTTTCTGCGCCGCACTCAATGCCGCCAACCCGGCACGGGTACGTATTTTATTTACCAATCGCACGCCCTCATCCGTAGGACCTGCAATCTCGGCATACATCAGCATTACATCTTCCAAACGGATAAGCGGATAGTTGATAGGGAAATAAGTGCGATCCACTATTTGCCCGTCAATATCACTGTATCCCAACTCTTTCCGTTTGATTTTATGTTCAAAGAACTTTGTAAAATAATTCTTCTTGGGATCGACCGTCGCTTCATAACGAACATCCGCCTTGTTCTCTTCATAAAGCGCAGCCAACGCCTCCGAACAGGTTATGCGATTACCCGACATCTGAATGCCGATATAATCTGTTCCCACATTGGGTACGGACATAAAGACCACGGGGTTGCCATAATTCTTTTCGGCAACATATTGTACCTCAAAAATATGATATTTATTGTCGTTATCGCTAATCCAGATACGTTGCCATGTGTCACCGTCAGCAGCCCAGTATTTATTGTTTTTCTCTGCGTATGTAATTACCTCTCCCAATACCTCTTTGGCAAGTGATAATTTAGACGTATCATACAAAGGGAAACCGGCCATAGTCAGATAGACTCTGCCAAGCAATGCCTGCGCAGCCGGAAGTGTAGCACGCCCTGATTCGGCAATACCGCCACTGCTTGTGTAAGCCCGGTCTTTCATGTTTTCTATGGCATACTGCAAATCGGGAATGATTACTTGCTCGTATACATCTTGCGCTTCGGACTGCGGCGTACTCATTGCCTCTGCCGCACTTAACGATTTAGTGGCAACCGGTACACGCCCCCAATACCTTACCAGCTCAAAATAGGCATAGGCTCGCAAGAAGCGCGCTTCGGCCATAAAAGTAGCTTTTACATCTACCTCCTCAGCATCGTCTTCCACGTTGAACTCCAGATGCTCTACTCTCTCTAGGAAGAGATTTGCGCGGGATACTATTTTATAGAAAGCATTCCAAGCGCTGTTTATTGTTCCGGCAGTGTATATGCTCGGATTAAAAACACTGATATCCACGTAGTCACGTTGCTTGTCATCGGCCGGTTCGGTCCATACGTCATCCGAACGCCCGTCGGACATGAGCAGAATATATTCAGGAACAGGCAGCAATCCGTTATAAATACCCAGCAATGCTTGCTCTGCCTGAATAGGTGTCTGAAAGAAATCCTCCGTAGCGCGTGAGGTCGGCGATTTCACCTCCAGCCAGTCTTCACAGGAAGTTGTAGTAAATAGTGCACCTGCCAACAGAATGAAACTGATACATATATGATAAATCGTTTTCATAAGTGATGTTTTTTAAAGGTTATTTCTTTAGAAGCTGAAATTGGCACCGACCGTATAAGTACGTGCCTGCGGATAGGCATTGTTACCCTTGTTTTCGGGTGAATAGCCGCCGTCGTATTTATCCCACATCCATACGTTCTCCACAGTGAAATAGACACGCGCGTTGCGTATAATCTTTCGGTTAAGCGGTAATTTGTATCCCAAAGTAATATTCTTAATACGGAAATAGTCCGAGCTATAAAGCCAGCGTGTATCACGCAGTTCACCGGTAGTGGAGCTTAATGCCGGCGTCTTTCCGTCACCCGGCTCCTCTTCCGAACGCCACATATTCTTCCACCAAGAAAAGACGTTCTGCGAGATAGCCATACCCGGATTGTCCATATAACGCCCCGGTGACATACTGTAGAGCATACCGCCGAATTGCGCCGTACACAATACGGACAAGTCGAACGCTTTCCAACTCAGCTTATTCGTCATCCCAAAAGTGAAGTCGGGATTGGGTTTGCCCACCAACGTACGGTCATCATCGTTAATAACTCCGTCATCGTTCACATCACGATAACGCACATCACCCAATGCCGTACCTTTACGTACCGGATACTTCCGTAAATCTTCGGAGTATTGATACACACCCACAGCATCATACATATAGAAACTGCGCATAGGCTGTCCTACCATCAACACTTGTGTATTACTGTCACTGAATATCTTGTCATTATTGCCTAAATCGGTTACCTCGTTCTTATTGTAAGCCATATTAAAAGAGGTGCTCCAACGCAAAGTTCCCGTCAGGTTTTGGCTTTGCAGTTCCAACTCAAAACCTTTGTTTTGAACCTCACCCACATTATCCCACATATTACTGAAACCTATAATACCGGGCATTGTCACTTTATACAGCAAATCGCTCGTTTTCTTCCGGTAATAGTCCAACGACACCGACAAACGACTGTTGAACAACGAAAAGTCCGCACCGACATTCCAACTATATACTTTCTCCCATGTCAGGTCTTCCACATCAAGCGATGACATGGCATAACCATTCAGCAACGAACCGCCTAAAGAGTAGTTTGCGCTCGACATCAATCCTAATGCCGCCCCGTCAGAGAGAGAATTATTACCATTGGCGCCCCAACTGCCACGCAATTTCATTGAATTAATGACGAAATCTTCCGGCCAGAACCGTTCGTTCGAAATACGGTAAGCCAACGATACGGCAGGGAAAATACCCCAACGCTTATTTTTACCGAACTTAGACGAACCGTCACGGCGAATACTGGCAGTCATCAGGTATCGGTTGTCATATTCATATTGCAGGCGCCCGAAGAAAGAAGCCATACGTCCCGGATATCCGATTGTGGCATAAGCCGTAGTCAAATCTACGTCAGTCATATCGAAACTCTCCACCAAATTATCAGGGAAATGTGTTGCTGCGAGGCGGGAAGAATAAGAAGTTTTGGCTTCCATTGAGAAACCTGCCATAGCGCCTACAGTATGCTTGCCAAAAGAATTGTCATAATTCAGTAACGTCTGAAACAGGTAAGAATGATTACGTCCGTCGGTGCGGTTAGCGGTAGCATAGTAACCTTCGCCTGTGTTCCAACGATTAGAGATGGAACTGGGCAAGAAACTCCGCGCCTGCGTACTACGGAAATTATAAGAACCTGTTACTTCCGCACGCAAACCATCAAACAATTCGGCACGGATAAATGCGGAAGTATTGACGCGGGCATCTTCCGTCATACTCGACTTACGTTCCAACGTAGCTACCGGACTGACACGGGTACCGGCCCAGCTATATCTGCTGTAAGGCTCCGCCCCTGTATAAAGGCCTGCTTCCGACTCGGCAAACGGCACCATAGAAAGTACAGCCACAGCATCCGCCGTTCCACCGTTATTCCACGACATGGAAGGAGCCAGATTGACACCCAATGTAATGCGGTTGAATATGGTAGTCTGCATGTTGGCACGCAGGTTAAGTCTTTTATAAGAAGTATTGACAGCAATACCTTTCTGGTCTACATACCCCAAACTCACGCGATAGTTGGACTGGTCCGTAGAATTAGATACCGACAAGGTATAGTTTTGTTTAGGAGCCAAACGGAAAACTTCATCTTGCCAGTCAATAGCCATCAGGTCGCCGTATCCGGGCTGTATCCAGCGAGGGTCATTTACATACGACGTATTTACAGAACCGCCGGTATATGCCAGACGTATTTCATAATCATCGGTCGCCATAGCGCCTTTCGAACCATACGCCTTTACATAATTCTGGTTATTGATTTCCGAGCGCCAGGCAATCCATTCTTCCGGTGTCAGCACATCCAGCTTCTTCTCCATCTGCTGAATACCGAAAGAAGCGGAGAACTGCACGTTCACCTTACCCGTTTTCGGCGCTTCTTTAGTTTTGATAAGGATAACGCCGTTAGCGCCGCGCGAACCGTAGATGGCAGAAGAGGAGGCATCTTTTAACACATCGATGGATTCGATATCGTCTGCATTCAAATCACTTAGGTCATCTACCGGAATACCATCAACCACATAAAGCGGTTGATCGCTGGCATTGATAGATGCAGCGCCTCGGATATGTACTTCCAGTTCGCCACCCGGCGCCCCGCTGTTTGTAGTAATCTCCACACCTGCCAATTGTCCTTGCAGCGAAGACAGTACGTTTTCATTCTGCCTATCTGCAACTTTCTCGCCTTTCAAGGTAGCGATGGAACCGGTCACATTCCCTTTCTTGGCAGTGCCATAACCGATAACCACAACTTCGTCCAACGCCAAATCCGCCACTTTCAACTTCACATTATATACATTTTTCCCTCTGCCCAATGTTATCTTGGCTGTTTCGTAGCCCACGTATGAAATCTCCAGCTGTCCGGCATCTTTGGGAACAGAAAGCTTGAATTGTCCGTCCAACCCGGTAATAGTCATACTATTTGTTCCTTTCACTACTACAGTGGCGCCGATAGCAGGTTGTCCCGTTTCATCCAATACAGTACCGCCGATTTCCCGATTCTGCGCCGTTGCCGTGACACCACATAGCAGGAACAACAGAATGCAGAGCATTGAGACTGTCGCCCGCCTAAAGTCATAAATCTTTCTCATCTTATTTTTCATGGTCAATAAAGTTATCATATAAGAAACCGAAATGTGTATTTCATACTACCATTCGTGTATTTTGTATCTGCAAAAGTAGCGGTCTGAGTCGATTCCCGCATGTAATTATGTACAGAAAGTATGCAAAAAAGCCCACTATACGCCATTCATAAAGCCCACAAAGCATTCTGTGCAATCACTGTATAAATGTATAGGATATCTGAATAATATTGCATGTATTTGAAATAAAGGTTGCGTAACTTTGCCAACAGATAAATCAAATCCTGAAATAAATATCATGAAAAAGTTTCTATTGACAGCAGCAATTTTATGCTCGCTGACTGCTCTCGGACAAAGTAAGCGCAACCAGCCGGCAACCGTCATCATCACTGCCGGACAGTCAAACACAGACGGACGTGTATTAAACAATGCGCTTCCCGATTATATCCGACAAAATAAATATAAGTATTGCCAATGGTGCTATGGAAGTGCCGGCCAGCAAATAACGGGAGAGTTTGAAACTTTTTGGCCCCGCATGGTACACCAAGCGCGTCCGGGTCGATGGGCTTATGACGCCGTAACCTATTACTGGTTGGAGCAGGCGCTTCAAAAAGACTTCTATGTAATAAAATGGTCTTTGGGCGGAACAGCTATCGACACAGGTTGCAGCAGTACAAGCGGTAAATATTGGTCGGCCGACCCGAAATGGCTTGCCGCCAACCATTCAACAGCTACCGGTGGAAAATCACTTTTACTCTCGTTTACAGAAAACATTTCAGCATGTATCGACAATAAATTGGATAAACTCCCCGAAGGATATGAAATCAAAGCTTTTCTATGGCATCAAGGCGAAAGCGATCGGCACAAAGGCAAAAATTATTATAAAAATCTAAAGGACGTGGTAGCGTATGTACGTAACTTCCTTGTAGAGAAAACCGGAAACAAGCGATACAAAAAGCTCCCCTTCATCTGTGGTACAGTATCCCGTAGTAATAAACAATACAGCGCCGACGTAGAAGCCGCGCTCTACAAGCTCGCCAAGGAAGATAAGAACTTTTACGTCATAGATATGTCTAAAGCCGAACTACAAAGAGACCAACTGCATTTTACTGCTGAAGCCGCCGAATATTTAGGAATTGAGATGTATAATAAGCTGGTTGAATTGGGCATTGCCGGTAAAAAAGCAAAGAAAATAGGTATTAAATAATAAGATTCTCGTAGAAAATTTTGTGTAAGTAAAAAGGTTCGGGCTTGTGAAAGTCCGAACCTTTATGTTTGATATACACGGCAGATATTCAATATCTGTCTTCCCAATCAATAATCCTCAATTTATTTTAGGTTTCAGCTCATCCGGTGAGTCCTTTGTATACGACTTTACATTCCCTGCCACTTTTGTAAATAACTCCTGTACCTGTTCAAGAGATACAGTAGCCGAAGGACGGAAACTATCAGAATTCATATAATCCAGAATAGCTTTATACATCTGACGGGCAACAACACGCTTTTCCGGCTGTGAAGTAATATCCATACTCGTCATCATTAACTTTCCATTCAACACGTTTGCTTCAAACAGGATTCCTAACTTACGGCTGATAAACCAGGTATCTATACTCTGAACTATCGGCTGAAAATTACCCGGAAAATTTGTGAACTGCATCACTTGCGCTTTGTTCAGCAGCTCCCACCATTGTAAATTACTATGGTATTCGGTAGGAAATTCCTTAAACAACGGATGATATTCATTAAGGAAAATGCCGGTGGTATGTGGCGGACGCATTTTGAACCAGGATGTATTCCAAAATACGGGAGTAAAATATTGTACCACTTCTTTACCATAGCTCACTTTTCCGGCTGCGGTAATCAGAACCTTGCCTCCTTGTTTCAACACAGAAATAGCTCGTTCATCCAATGTATCCGTAATGTACACATCGCCTTCCGCCGGTTCCACACGTGCCGGATATACCCAAAAGTCCCAATCGTTCACGGCATCCGTATTCTCAATGCGTATTTCCAGATTCAATTTCCGCGGAGTGTCAACAGCATCCAACTTTAAATCCACACTCCCCAAAGAGATAAGATTACCTATGGGAATATTACCACTACCAACTACTCCATGAGCATAGACCTTTCCATATTTATCCTTAACCGTATAAACAGTTCTTGCTCCCCGTAACGGCATTGCTCCGAAATGGGCAACCTCTATGTCCGCATGAAAAGTTTCATCACCGGTATACGCAAATTTAGGAATCCGCGCTAACGGAACAGTCGGACTACAAAAACGCCTGAACTTCTCCGCATCGATATAACCTTTTTCCTCGAAAAATACGTTAAGCACTCCCACCAATGCCGTTCCCTGACCGGAATAATCATTTAATGCCAATAGTTGAAAACCCGCATAATCGGGCGTACGTAATGTTTTCTCTATTTCATGCTTGTAACAAATAGCTTGTAACTTACCCGACGCCATCATGAAATCATGAGCTTGACCACTCATATCGTTATCTTCCAGTATATCTCGGAATATCTCAAAATTCCGGGCTTTATTTACTCCGGTGTACTTACGGATTTCATTAAAATCAGGGAACACACACCATTGCCCTGTCTCATGCGAAACGTAAGGTTGTTTCACCGTATCAATCTTGGCACGGTAATCCGACATGCTTTCCGGTTGCCGTTCCGCCCATGTCAATCCCCGCGCACCGGCCTTTACGTGATACTGATTATGCGGTTGCCACTGCCAACTGCCACCAACCGACGCTCCTGTATATACACGACGGGGATCTGTCGCTTTCCAATAATCCACGAACTTACTCACCCAATTTACCCAACGCCCGGAAGGCTCGTTGCCACAAGCAAGCATACAGTAGGAAGCGTAGTTACCATACGCTTTCGTCAGCGCAATGGTTTCATCCATCAGATATTTGTCAATAGGTTGTCCATTCCCCAGCTTCGGGCCGTGATTAGGCCAGCTCGGCCCTTCGGGTTGAAGATAAAAGCCTACAAGGTCAGCAGCAATAAAGGCCGCTTCCGGTGGGCAGAAAGAATGGAACCGCATATGATTCAATCCATAGTTACGGCAAATACGGAATACACGCTCCCAAGAAGCAACATCCATCGGAGCGTACCCCGTTAACGGAAAATCACAGTTTTCAACTGTACCTCTCAACATCGTCTTACGCCCGTTTACATAAAACCATTTACCGTTTATCGTAAATTCGCGCATTCCGAATTGTACCTGCTTCGTTTCTATTTGTTTTCCATTCTTCAAAGTTGCCGTTAAACGATAGAGAGCCGGACTGAACTCATCCCACGTCAGAAAATTCTGTCCCATCGGCAGTTCCATTTCAAGCGGATTATCACCTTTTCGCACAGTAACGGTTTGGTATACCGGAGCAATCTCATGGTTGACATTCGTATTAAAGCTCCTCGCTGAAAGAGCTATCTCCCCTTTTGCTGAAGAAGATGCCCGCACATTCATACGTACAAGAGCTTTCTTTCCTGCAAGGTCGGGATATACCTGTATATCCTCAAAAAAGACTTCCGGTGTAGATTGCAACTCTATCTTACCGACAATACCGTTCCAATTACCTTGTGTCTGGTCTGTGATACTATGCGAATCCGGGCCGACGTTAATCTCTTTAATCCGGTTGTCCACACGAATAGTCACCAAGCAACTTTTTCCCGGAGTGACATAAGAAGTCAGGTCATACACATGAGGCACGCAAAGACTGTTCCGCATACCGACTTCCCGATGATTAATCCACACGGTAGTTTCTATATGAGGACGCTCCAGAAAGAGTACGATCCGTTCTCCTTTCCAGCTATCAGGAACCGTCACCTTCTTCTGATACCATGCCACCCCAACGTAATGCTTATCCGGCGTCAGGAAGAAAGGCAGTTTAACCTGACCGTCTATACGGTACTTTTCCATATAAGGGTTGAAATAGTAAGAGCTATCATAAAGGCTCCCTGTCCATTTGGTACGGACGGTTACATCATCCCCTTTCAGTTTTTCGGGCATTGACCCAGGCAGATTTATCCGGTCGCTCAAGGTTTTATTAAACCACTCTTCACGGACACCTTTATCCTCACGGTCTATTTGAAAAGCCCATTTGCCGGACAAGCAGACCGAGTGGTTTTGTCCCACTACGGCCAACGAGCCGGCAAATGTCATAAGCAAACTTGCTATAATATGTTTCATAAATTACTCTCTATTCTGCAATTACTCCCGCCCAACTGTTACACCAACGGAAATTACCTACATTGCCAATGAAACCGCTACGGTTTCTGAAAGAAATGGAACGGATGGCATGTTTCAATACATTTTCCGCATCTCCCTCGGCAACACATGAGGCTTCTGCCGGCTCTTCCGCAGTCAGTTCAGGGTCAACAAACAAAGACACTTTCTGATTGGCATAATCCAGTTTCAACACCAGTAAGTGAGTTTTATCATAATCGTAAGCCATGGTTGTTTCAGCCTTCACTTTCAACAGACTCGTTCCGAAACGGATTCTATCGCTACCCTCACGAGCCACATAAATATTGGCACGGTTGCTACCGCCCACATAGCTGGCGCTTACTCCCAAAAAGTCTGCCATACCACTTGCTCCGAGCTTGGAGAAGTTTACTAAGCAAGACAAGTAAAATGTACCGCGACCATATTGCTTTCCATCAGTCATGGAGTAGATACTGAAACGAGCGCCTTTCGTACCGGCAGGATAACCGCCTATGCTAATAGACGGGCCCTTTTCTGCATATCCTTCGTAAACAAGCTCTTTACCTATGGTAGGACTTGGATTGGTATTAGGTTTTGAAGAAAATGCTCCACACCATGTATTTATGGCAATTGGCGCCGTTTTCTCACTATAAACCGATTTCTCCAATTTGTCACCATCTTTATATCCTTGCAATAAGTCTTTTTTCAAAATCTGTGCATTTCCGGTAAAAGCAAATGCAGCCAATGCCAATGTAAAAATTACCTTTTTCATGATTTTATGTATTTAAGTTGTTATTCTTTAATTTCCATCCGGCTTCTCTATCTCTGTAAATGGTGACAGGTTCCATTTAAAATTCTTGAATTTATCCGGTTTTGCGGGGTCAAAGTTAGCATAATCTGCTTTTAAATCTTTCACAATAGGAAGATTTGCTTTCTTCATTCCCTCAATTACGCATTTTGCTACCTCATAAGCTCCAAAAGTATTAAAATGTGTGTTATCTTTCAGTTCCTGAGTCTGTCCGGGATAAGTATTTGCCGGATAATGTACATAGAGATGCTTGGATTCTTCTACCCCCATTGTTTCACATAATACTTTTGTCATGTCCTGCAAGTCAATGACAGGGATATTCTCACGTACGGCAATATCCCGGATAGCGGCAGGATAATCGGCATGCGTATCCTTGATTTTGCCATTCTTATCATACTGACGGCGGCGAGTTGGCGTAACCAACACCGGATAAGCTCCTTTCAGGCGAGCCTCATCAATAAACTGTTTGATATAATAGGAGAAAGAATAGTAAGCTCCTTTACCCGGTCCTTTCTGTTTTTGGTCATTATGACCGAATTCTATCAGCAAGTAGTCGCCTTTTTTCATCTGGGTCAATAGTTTATCCAAACGTTTTCCACCGATGAAAGTATTGGCAGAAAGCCCCGATTCGGCATAATTGGCTATACAAACTTTATCCGTAAAGAAACGGGTAATCATTTGTCCCCAGCTTGCCCAAGGCTCATTATCATTATCGACGACCGTTGAATTACCACAAAGAAATACAGTAGGAACCTTGTCAACCCTTTCAATCACTAAAGAAGATAAACGGGGAGCATCACCATTAAACTCCAAGGTCAGTTTATCGTCCCAATTCAGTTTCTTCTTCTCGCGTTCCTTGATTTTTACTTTCTGATTACCCTTAATAACGGTATTACGTTTATTAATTGTAAAAGTCTCCGTTACGAGTTCTCCTTTCTTTGTGTCGAGGTTCTCAATGAAAAGACGGCGTGATTCACCACGAACTGTGGTACTGCCGGCAGAATCTTTACTTCCCAATGTTACAGTCACTCTATAATTGCCATCAGGAACATTTACCGAGAAAAAGAAAGGCGCGTTACTTTTACCGTCCCAAGCAGGCTGAAAGTCATAACCATAACCCGAATCATTATTAAACAAAATTGAGGGAGTTATTTTGGTAAAGCCTTCTTGTTCTTTCTTATCAGACGAGAAATCGAATTTGAAAGTTTGAGCTTGGGCAAGCAAAGAGCTTGCCACAAGCAGCAGAGAATAAACAAATATTCTTTTCATAATTCAATGATTAAAAAGCTACGGCAAAGCGGAAGAAACCTTTGGTTCCATTACTAACTCTACCAATAAATAAATTGGTTCCCTCAGCAACTGCACATAAAGGAGATATCCACGCATTAGATGATCCTCTAAAATCACTTGTCCAATAAAATCTATCAGAAGCCACAGCATCATAGTCACTATATTGTAATAAGCTTCCTCCAATTTTTGTGATACTTGCAGAAATAACAGCATAGTTATTTTCGATAATATTCAGTTCCTCATAAGAGGGTAAATACCATCCAGAAGTTTTTCCTTCTTCAATAACCACAGTAGTACGATAAGTATTAAGGAAATCTACAAAATCCGTTCCTAGCCCCCCTACATTATCAGCAGCGAGCTCTGTAACCTTAGTATTATTATAACCTACTATTTTTGTAGGAACATTATTAATACTTAACGTAGCGTCAATATAACCAGAGGCATAATCTTGGGTATTCAGCCATTCCTTATAATCAGATTTGGTTGATCCAAATCTACCGCTAACAGCACCACTCTTACTGATAGCATTATTAAGCGCTATCGCCAATCCATTAACACATGAAGGACATTCTCTCTTCAAGACATCTTGAGTCTCGGTATATGTACCATTATACAGTACTGACGGTTGAGGATTACCTACATAATACACAACACCAATAATACTTGCTTTTACAGCTTCATCCAATTGCTCCAGATTATAATCTTTATCAATAGTCGTACCATCCTTACAAAGGAAATCCCCTATCTCCAGCGTAGGATTATAATTAACCTCTTCTTCCACACCGATATTCCCTTCAACATTAGGTGTCCATCCATCAATAGTCGGAGAATCAATCTGTAACTTTTCACCACTTTCCGTCTTACTCAAATCAACAGTATACTGGTATTCCTGAGAACTATTCAAAGCAGGTTTCAAACTTCCTGCATAGATTTTATCTCCTACCTCAATAACCAATTGAATAGGCTCCGCTTCACTTTCGGCAACTACCGGTGGTAAAATAATAGAAGAGGTAGTACCTAATGTAGTTTCCACCTTTACGCTTCCTTTAGTAGATCCAGGTTTCACTTCACCGGTAGCAGTATCGAAAGTTCCATCAATAATAACTCCCTGCAATGTATAGGAGATAGAAGTTTCCGCTTTAGTTTCAGCAGCGCCGCCATTCGCAATATTCAGACTCACTTTACTCATCTGATGCTTGAATTTAAAGGCTACATTCGGATTATTCCGCGAAGCAGTTGCCTTAGCATACATAAAATCTATCGCATTATGGCCTACATACTTACCTGCTTCATCAATAATCTTAAAATCAAGTACTCCTGCGGATATATTTTCATTACCTGTATACGGATAATAAGCAGTATATTCAACCTCATCATTACCTAAAATATAAATTCCTGTAGTACTGGAGAATTCACCGGTAACACTACCTGCCACATATTTGATATTCAGATTCGGATTAGAGAGATTATCGCTTACACCGATTGCATCACCTACCGTCCAAGCAATACCGTCATCGCTCACACGCGTGTTCACCTGATCGATACTGGCCGACACTATCAGTTTAGACCCTGCAATATCTTGCCCGTCATAATCGTTATTACAGCCGCTTAGCAGAGCTACTGCAACAGCACTTGTCAAAAGAATCTTTTTCATCTTCATGATATTAAATATTTATTAGATTATTAAAGTTAAACCGCCATGTTTATTCGCTGATTCTGTTGCAAATGTAAACAATGTCTCCCAAACCAGCCATGAAGTTTATTCACTTTGCATGTAATTTCATCCACTGCCCCAAAAGCGTTCTTTTTCCATGTATTGTGTACATATATACATTATTAATAGAAAAATATCCGTTACTTTTGACCTCGAAAAACAATATTCCCGTAACCCAAGAACTGAAAAAGATATGAGAAAGCATCTGTATTATCTAATCGCATCCATGCTGATTATTACTATAAGCTTAAACGCCCAGACTAACTACAACTACAAGAAATTGCAACGTGAAAATCTCGGACGTGGTGTAGTCGCTATCCGCAAAGACGCTTCTACCGTCACCATTTCATGGAGATACCTCTCATCCGACCCTATGGATACCGAATTCAACGTATATCGTAACGGGAAAAAAATCACCTCGCAACCGGTCAGTACCAGCACCTTATATAATGACGCGTACACAAGCCGGAATGCTGCAACTTATGAAGTACGCCCTGTTGTAAAAGGAAAAGAGACCAATCATAAGAACGGCCGTTATACCCTGCCCGCCAATGCCCCGACAGGTTATATCCGGATACCGATGAACAAACCTGCAAACGGCGTCACTCCTGCGGGAGATACTTATACCTATTCGCCCAACGATGCCTCAATAGGCGATATAGATGGAGACGGGGAATATGAAATCATCTTGAAATGGGATCCGAGCAATTCCCACGATAATGCTCACGACGGCTATACCGGTGAGGTGCTGATAGACTGTTACCGCCTGAATGGCGAACAACTATGGCGTATCAACCTCGGAAAGAACATCCGTGCCGGTGCCCATTACACACAGTTTATGGTCTATGATTTGGACAATGACGGCAAGGCCGAGGTAGTAATGCGTACAGCCGACGGGAGCATAGACGGTAAAGGCAATATCATAGGTGATGCCACCGCCGACTATCGTGAACCGGGAGAGATGTATACTCCCCGAAAGAGGAAAGGAGATACCCGAACACCCGAACCGAGACTCCGTAATCAAGGACGTATCTTTAAAGGAAAAGAATACCTCACCGTATTCTCCGGCATGACGGGAGAAGCCTTGCAGTCCATCGACTACATTCCCCAACGAAATGAGTTGAGAGGCTGGGGCGATAATCGTGCCAACCGTAGCGATCGTTTCCTTGCATGTATCGCCTATCTGGACGGTATCCATCCCAGTGTAGTCATGTGCCGCGGTTATTATACCCGTACCGTCCTTGCCGCTTTCAATTGGGACGGAAAGAATCTGACGAACTCCTGGACCTTTGATACGAATGAACCGGGCAATGAGAATTTTGCCGGTCAAGGTAATCACAACCTGCGTGTAGCAGACATAGACGGCGACGGCTGTGATGAGATAGTCTACGGTTCCATGACCGTAGACCACAACGGGAAAGGACTGTACTCCACCGGCATGGGACACGGTGACGCACTGCACCTCACACAATTCGACCCGTCCAATCCGCGGCTGCAGATATGGGCGTGCCATGAAAATAAGAAAGACGGCTCTACCTTCAGAGATGCAGCCACAGGGAAAGTCATTTTCCAGCTACCGCATCATACGGACGTAGGGCGTTGCATGGCAGCCGATATCGACCCAACCCACCCCGGCGTAGAGATGTGGTCGGCACGTTCCGAAGGCATACGCAATATCAAAGGAGAAATCGTGGCTTCCAAAGTAAAGCAGCTCCCGATGAACATGGCCGTATGGTGGGACGGAGATTTACTACGGGAGATGCTCGACAAGAATATCATCAGCAAATATAACTGGAGAGTGGAAACATGCACACCGCTTGTCACTTTCGAAGGTACAGCCGGCAATAACGGTACAAAATCCAATCCATGCCTGCAAGGTGACATCATAGGTGACTGGCGTGAAGAAGTATTGTTACGCACCACCGACAACACGGCATTACGCCTATACGTAAGTACCGTTCCCACAGAGTATCGTTTTCACACATTCCTTGAAGACCCTGTATACCGTATCAGCATAGCCACTCAAAACGTAGGATATAACCAGCCTACCCAACCCGGATTCTACTTCGGACCGGACTTAAAAGGCGTATTCAGAGGATGCCGGTTAAAACAAAAATAAATCAGGTAATAGGTTATTGAAATGTCCTACCGGCAAACAAACGTTTCAAAATAGGCCGCCATATACCATAACAATAACATCTGTCATCATGAAAAGATTAAAAACAATATTCCTTTTACTTTGCCTGCCGATAATGCTGACAGCCAAAGAATACTATGTGGCAACCAACGGCGACGATGCCAATACGGGCAGCATCGATTCTCCTTTCGCTACGCTGGCGCGTGCGCAGGCGGAAGTAAAAGCCGGCGATATAGTATATATCCGCGGCGGGAGATATATCATGGAAGAGTCGCAAATTATGGGAGAAAGAGAAAAAATCTACGCCTGCGTATTCCTGATGGACAAAAGCGGAACGGACAACGAACACCGTATCCGTTACTTCGGTTATCCGGGTGAACGTCCGATATTCGACCTCTCTCAAGTAAAGCCCTTCGAGAAGCGTGTCAGCGTGTTCTATGTCAGCGGCTCCTACCTGCATTTCAAGAATATCGAAGTAGTAGGTACACAAGTCACCCTTGTCGGGCATACCCAATCTGAATGTTTCAGCAACCGGGGCGGCAATAACAATATCTATGAGAACCTGTCCATGCACGATGGCATGGGAATCGGTTTTTATCTGGTGAAAGGAGCTGACAACCTGATATTGAACTGCGACGCTTACAATAACTACGATACCGTTTCGGACGGTGGCAGGGGCGGTAATGTGGACGGCTTCGGCGGACACCCCGACAACAATGGAAGCGGTAATGTATTCAGAGGTTGCCGTGCGTGGTGGAACAGTGACGACGGCTTCGACCTCATCAACTCCGGCCAAGCCGTTGTGATAGACCACTGCTGGTCTTTTTACAACGGTTACCGGCCGGGCAGCACCTCCGCCAAAGCGGGAGACGGTACCGGTTTCAAGGCGGGTGGCTACGGCATGAGTGACAGTCCCAAAGCCCCTGAAATCATACCGATGCACGAAGTAAAAAACTGTATAGCTTATTACAACCGCAACAAAGGTTTTTATGCCAATCATCACCCGGGCGGCATCCTTTGGTCCAACAACAGCGGATATAAGAACCCGTCCAACTATTGCATGCTCAACCGTAAATCGATAGAAGAAGCTGTTGATGTAGCCGGATACGGACATATCCTAAAAAACAATCTCTCGTACAGTCCGCGAAGTGCGGAGAAACATATCATCGACATTAATGAAAGTCTGTGTCAAACAGCCAATAACAGTTTTCTGCCTACGGTTATGATACTTACAGAAACAGATTTCCTTAGTCTGGATGCCGGCCAGCTAACAGCAGAGCGCAAAGCAGACGGCAGCCTGCCGGACATTACATTCCTGCAACCCTCGGAAAGCAGCCGGCTTTACGCCACCCGGATAGGATATTCGTTCGAAGCCCCTGTTACCGATGAAGACAATGACGGAGTCGATGACAATACAATAATTGGTGAGAAAGACTGGCTCATGGAAGCCGCCATTCATGTAAATAACAGCATTGCCAGCATAGAAGGACCGGGAGCGGAGGAATTTACCGCTTTCTACATCAACGGACAAAAAGTGAAAATGAGTAACGGAACTGTCGACCTATCCGCATATAACGGCAAACTGAATCTGAAAGCGACCTCTACTCAAGGCGGCATCGTGAAACTTACCCTACACAAATAAAATTTATAAAAAGCATAATCATGAAAAGAATCATTCATACATTCGTTATCGCCTTTCAGTTTATCATCTTATCAGCAATTCTCACCGCCTGCAAAGAAGACGACGGTAACATCTCCTCACCTCAGGAAGTCACTCCCTCATTCTTCTGGGAAGGGAGTTCATTTCAGCTGGAAGCGGACAACGGTTGGGGTATTACCCGCTTTGCCAACCGCGTCGCCCTTAGCAATTTCCATCAAAAATGCCAATACCATCTCTCATGGGACGGCGGTTCGGGAGCAGGAGAAAAGACAAACGGTATTTTAAAGATAGCCGAAGCAGGAAAGAAACTGCAGACCATCCGTCTCGACGCATTGCTCATAGAAGACATCAATGGAATGTATTACAACATCCATTTCCAAAAAGGCGAAGCAACGGGTATATTGCTATTCTCCAAATAACCATGCAAGAGCAGACGGAATGTCACAAAACAACCATTATCAAGCTTGTGATATACCGTCTTTGTTCTTTTGATAAGTTGAAGGAGACACCCCGAATTGCGTCTTGAAGCATTTACTGAAATAGAAAGGATCATTGATGCCTACCTGATAAGCCACTTCCGCAACAGTGGCATCCGTCTTCAGTAACAACTCCGCCGCTTTCTTCATACGCATTACACGCAGATACTCTTTGGGCGCATAACCGGTAACTCCTTTCACCTTCCTGTAAAATATGGTTCGTCCCAATGCCATCATAGAAGCAAAATCATCCACAGTAAAATCAGGATTATCCAATTGTTCCTCCACGATACGTGTCAGCTTATCGGTAAACTCTTTATCCTTATCTGTCGTGCATATCACCGGACGTATCATGGAAAGGTCGCTCGAGAACTTCTCACGCAGTTTATCCCGTTGCTCAATCAGCTTAAATACGCGTGCCAGCAATAGCTTTGTACTGAACGGTTTCGTAATATAGGCATCCGCTCCGCTTTCCACCCCTTCCAAGTGACTTTCGGGCGCATTCAAGGCAGTAAGCAGAATGATAGGGATATGGCTCGTGTTAAAGTCGTTTTTCAACTTTCCGGTAACCTCGAATCCCGATAGCCCCGGCATCAGGACATCACAAATTATCAAATCAGCGTCATACGAGTAAGCCCGTTCCAACCCGGCATTACCGTCTGCTTCCGCCATTACTTCAAAGTAAACGGAAAGCTCCTCTTTCAAGAACTCACGTACATCCGTATCATCTTCTATAATCAACAGTTTCCGTTTATTCAAAGGTACGACCGGCAGACCTTCTTCCTGTGTCTCTTCCTTATCCTGCCCTGTATCCTCACCTATACCGGAAACCATCCTCTCTTCCATGTCCGACAAATGTTTCTGCGCCATTTCTTCCTCACGAAGCAGAACATTGTTGGGTATCAAAAAATCTTTCTCTTCATAAACCGAAGTATCGGTAGAAAGCACCACCGTAAAGACAGAACCGCCTTCGGGATTTTCATCATACGTTATAGTCCCTTTATGAACATTTACCAATTCATGGGTCAGATGAAGCCCCACCCCTACACTGCTACCGGAAAAGTTACTCTGCATGAAACGTTTGAAAAGCTGGTCGCGTTTCTCCTTAGGGATACCGACACCGGAATCGGTTACCTTAATAACTAATTTATGAGCGGCGGCATCCACCTGTATAGAGAAATCTACTTTCCCACCCGATGGAGTATATTTGAACGCATTAGAAAGCAGATTATAAATAACCTTATCCAAATTACCCTTATCAATGAACATTTTATAAGACGCCGCGGAAGGGATAAACCTGAAGTCCATTTTCTTGGACTCGGCGGCATCCTTGACACTCAGATAAATTTCATAAAGGAACGCTATAACATCGGTTTCTTCCAGCGAAAGAGCAAGCTTGTTATTCTGCATTTTCCTAAACTCAAGCAGTTGATTAATAAGTCTCAGCATGCGTTGTGTGCTCTTATCCATGACTTTTACCGAGTAGGCCATTTCTTTGGGTATCTTGCCAACACGATGCATCTTCTCCAAAGCAGCCTGAATCAGCGTCAACGGAGTACGAAACTCATGGGAGATATTGGTAAAGAATACCAGCTTGTATTCCGTAAGCTGTTCCTCCACTTTGATCTTATTACGCAAATCATTCATGTTGCGAATAATACGATAGACTGTATAGAACACAAAAACTATAAACAGAAAATAAAGCAGATAAGCCCAAGTAGTACGCCAGAACGGCGGCGCAATGACAATCCGGAGCATCGTATCCTTATCGCCCCACTGTCCTGCAGCATTACATGCTTTTACATGCAAATTATAGATACCCGGTTTCAAATTTTTATAGGCTGCAAAAGTCAAGGTAGACGGAATACTCCATTCTTTATCATACCCTTCCAATTTATAGCTGAACTTTGGCGGAATCGTAGTAGAATAATCCAGCGTAGAAAAGTTTATTCCGAACGAATTCTGGTTATATCTCAAATGAATGTCACGGACATAAGCAAGGGAATATTCCAAAGGTGAATTAGGTTCATCGGAAGATACCGATATACCGTTCAGCTTCAATTCGGTGAAAGTAACGGAAGGAATACTTTGCACGCTTTCCACTTGCGACGGGTTAACGATAGTCAGTCCTTGATTGGTTCCCATAATAATCCTGCCATCCCGCAATCTCAACGCACTGCTTTCGCTATATACATTGCACAGCATATCGCTGGAGAAGAAGTAGTTCTCAAAAGTCTTTGAGCCAGGAAAAAAGCAGGAAACTCCATATTCGGTAGTAATCCATACTTTACCTTCCGTATCTTCTACAAAAGCCTGTACCATACTGTTCACTAAACCATTGGCTACACCATAATGAGTAAAATTCAGCTTGCCGTAATCATTACCGGGCGTACAAATACAGAACCCCGCACCGGATTCGGCAATCCAGATATTTCCCTTGCTGTCCTGCATTATATGCCGCACTTCATTACTCAGTAAACTTCGGTTACTCCAATTATAATGGTGATAGGCTTTAGGATTTGCCAACAATTCCTCAGGACGGAATACAAATATACCATCACTCGTGCCTGCCCAAATCCATCCTTGTTTGTCCTCAATCAATACGCGTATGCGTTTCTGCGAATAGTATTCATTGAGGAAATGACGGAATTTATAACCGCCCTGTCCATCGGGTTCGGCAAGGTCCAGCCCACCGCCAAAGGTACCGATCCACATCCGCCCTTTACTATCGCGCAACATACAAAATACTTCATTGGCTGCAAGCGAATTCACATCATCAACCCGATAAGTGTACTTTTTATCTCCCGCATACAGTCCATCACCCCTACTTCCCAACCAAAGGACACCTGTGGAATCTTCACAAAGCGCATATATATTTTTGCCATAGACAGCTTTGTCCTTTAGGCAAGACAGTACAGCATCGTATACATAAACCTTTCCATCGCGAGTACCCAGATAAATATCCCCATTAGTTGCGGCAGCCAGCATACGAACATTATTCACATGTGTTTCCGTATCGTATTTCACCGGCTCCGGATAGAACTGTGCGGCTCCCTCATTCACTACCTTCAAATGAGACACTCCCGTATACTCGGAACTCAACCAAATGCTCCCCGAACGGTCTTCCATGATATATTGCAGGGCATTGGACGAAATCAATGAGGAACGGCTGTCATCCGCTTTGAAATGGCGCAGTTCGTCAGTCCGCAAATCATAGGTAAAAAGCCCGTTGCCATAAGTTGAAATCCAAAGAATATCACGTGAGTCGTGTACTACATGATAGCGTTCCATATCGATATACCCCACCTTTTCTTGGAGCATCAGTTGAAAAACTTTCACGACGCCGGTTTCCGACTGAATATAATATAACTTACCTGTCTTGTTGTGTACCCAATAATTCCCCCGGTTATCTACAGCAACTTCACCGCCGGGAATATTCCACTCCGGTGGTGAGGGTTTCAAGGCATTGCTCTCCAAATCAAAAACGAAACTACCTTTTGAAGTAAAGATAACCCATTGGTTCCCAACCGACAAGCTACCCGGCAAATCCATACCCGAAGATACATCCGGCAACTTTGCCGCAAAGGCAAGCCGCCCCTTCTTATCCGCAGTCCAAATTTCACCTTCGATGGTTATAAAGCAGGTTTTGTCTTTAAAACGATAGGCACGCTGGAAATAATGTGACTTATCAACACACTGCAATGCATTATCTTTCCAATAATAAAGTCCTCTATCCGTGCCAATCCACACCCGTTTACCGCTATCCTGCAACACAAACAGGATATTGTCCGATTGGAGCTGTCCACTTTTCGCATTAAAGACTTCCGAAACAAACTTGCCTTCTCTATATTGTATACGCCGACAGCCTTGCCCCCGTCCCCATAACCAGACTTCGTCAGATAATATGGTTATATATCCGTAGTGGTCTTCATGTTCCCCGCATCCGGTGAAATCCACGAAACAATCCTTCTTCAAATCATAACAACTGAAACGATCGGCAGAGGTAGATATCCACAAGAAGCCGTTATTATCTTCATACAAATGCTTGACCCGTCGGTCTGCAAGTGAAATACGTCCGTTATTTTTAGGCAGGAAAGTACGAAACGAATTACCGTCATAACGGTTCAGTCCGTTCAGTGAACTCATCCAAATAAAGCCTTTGCTATCCTGATAAATATAACGGACAGAATTATTGGACAATCCGTCCGCTGTAGTCAGATATTGTACATGTACCTTAACGGAAGCATAACCCGACAAATTCATTAGTGCAACAAGACACACTACCAGAAAGGTATAAATTCTTCTCCCGCAGACTCTTTGTTCTATGTTTTTCATAAGTTTCCGATGTCGTTACGGCAAAAGTAGTGATTTTCTCCGTATTACGGGGAACTTCTATCTAATAGTTACTATAATTTCATCGCCAAAAGGGTCGAAGTCGAAAAATGCTTTATCGGAACGAAGTTGTACGGGAAGTTTCTTTTTCCCTTGTCGGACGGAAAGTTTCTTTATAGTTTTCCCCTCAATAACCATAGTCAACGGTTCTGTAAAAAGTTTCTTATCCAAAGATAATTCCGGAACGATATATAATTTATTCTTTTTCTCCGTTACCCTCAAATGAATCGCTTCCTTTTCTTTGAGATAGGAAACAACCTCACAGAAAGTTCCGACCCATACTTTGTCTTCATTGGCTTTGACCTGATCCCAGTGTTCCCACAAAAGTTGCGGATTTCGGAAAGCATCATACCCGTAAGTCAGACCGTGCGTCATACCCACACCCCAATCACCCGTCCTAATCAGTGTTTCCAGCCACTTCTGCAAATCGCGGGCTGTACGCTTACTGCCTACGGAACGTTGTTTTAGCCGCGTACCCACACGGTTTCGAGCAACAAATTCCATTGCGTCTCCTTGCTTCGTATTATTGGGATAAGCGTATGTACGAGGCATTATACCGACATTGGCATATATCGCACTGTCGTTTTTCATTATATCTTCCTTGAGTACGTCAAACGGGAATTTGGCAAAATTACGATGGGCCCAGCCATGATTGGAAATCTCATGCCCGTTTTCCGCCATTTCTTTCAATTGAGGCCACGTTACACGAGTAGTATCTCTCACGCGTCGCTCATCCTTATTCACTTTAGAACCATTAACAAAAAAAGTTCCGCGAAAACCCCGTTGTTCCAATTGCGGAGCTGCCAGTGTATAGTGCTCTGCCAACCCGTCATCAAAGGTATAACTGATAGCGCAAACTTTATCATGCCGATACTTGGCGACATATACATTCCAATCCGTCCCGAATGAAAAACCGGAATAAAAAAGCGTACATAAAAGAATAGTCAAAAAAGTTCTCATGGTTGTCCTATATTTAAGTTTATCCTCGACAAAGATAAATAAACGTCCTGATATACAGCAGCCATGAATATTCGGAAACCATGTAGTTTTGTACACTTACCTCATCTGCGTCATACCGCTTCCACTTATTATCATGCATCGCGATTATTCATTCGTTACCGTAACGCGTAACATCAGATACGGCAACAATGGCAAACGAACTTTCCGGAGATTCACATCATAATGCCGGTAATCTATCGTTTTTCCGACTTCAAACGTACCGGGATACTCAGTGACGGTCATATTCCATGTATCAATGATTTCCACTTTATATTTTGTACCGGATCGCACTTTTTGATAAGAAGCGTTCTTTGCCGGAAGATTGAATAACCATTCATCCTGTATCTGCCTGCCGAAATAAATCAAGTAATAACCATCTCCGGCCGTAGCTGTCCGATGGTCACGGCTGACATCCGCCAATTGCAACGGTTGCGGCAGTGAGTCCAGCAGACTGCGGGTAAAAGGAATACGTTTCCACGATTCACCCCGCCACTCTCCGCCTTTTGCCCAGAAAATAGTGTCCATGCTGCCGGTATTCCACTGGTAGCATTCTCCGTGCGTGACGTATGTACCGGCTATCAATCCTTGCCAAATACGATGAAGCATTTCAGGTCCGCTCAAACGTCCCCAACGGGAAGCCAGATTCCCCTCATAACACACTTCATCAAAGATGACCGGCTTGCGGTAAACACCGCGCACAATAGAAGCACGCCCGAAATCCTCAACCGGAGCCTCATCCTGAATACTGGTATGCGTCAGTTCTTCCATCCAATAAGGGAAATAGGTTGCCGTACTCCCATGAATGGAGCATAAATGCCCATAGGGGTCTGACGCGGCAACAGTCCGTATCAAAATATTCCAATCTGCTTCGTTTTTGGCCTTGACGTAATCATACTCATTCGCCAATGACCACCACACATTACTGAAAGAAGCAAGACGCGCCGTCAGATATTTGATATATGCCACATTGACTTCCATCGGCATACTGTCAAATCCCCAACGTCCTTTATCATAAGGATGGAACAGAATTAAATCCGCTTCGACACCCAAATGCTTCAGATTATCAATGCGTTTCTCCAAATGGCGGAAAAAAGCAGGATTGAAACGTGTAAAATCAAACACCGGTTTCCCGGAAGAATACCCTTTGACAAGAAAAGGATAGATTACCGGTTCTTCCTTGCAAAGGCCGTAATTCTTCGGAAACACACACATCCGCAATTTATTAAACCGCGCTTTCCCCAATGACAACAACGTTTTCTCCTGTACCGGCTGTGACATGTGGGTCCAGGCATACGCCGTAGTGCCCAGCGGATAATATACGGTACTGTCGGCATACATAAAATTATGCGTATCTTTCACCCTCACCGGACCGTGATTGTCCGCAACGGCCGGCACACATTCCAGAGCGCCCTGCTTTCCGGTCAAAGAAAGCATATTGCTTTGCGTGACATAATGCCACATCCCCGGTAAAGCAGGCATAAAGCGGATAATATACCGCCCGTCTCCGTCATAAAAACCCTGCACGTTGACCGTGTCTCCTCCTTGCTGCCAAAAAGCGGCGGCCAGACTGACATCCGTAAAAGGATTTCCGTCGGAAGTACCTTGCAACGCGACCTCAAACCGTTCCCACTGCGGAACTTTCTTCACCTGTGCATTAAGTTGCCAAACAGAAGTTATGAGGCACAGCACGCATAAAGCTATTTTTCTGAAATATTCCATAATTCCCTGTCTTGAAATCCGGGCTTACTGTTGAAGCGTAATACCCATTATTCCTATCACCACCTCATTAGAAAGCGTTTCCAATACCAGACGCGAAAGTTTCTTCTTGGCATTCAACGGCATTTCCAGCAAGACAGCCGCACCGCCGTCAACCTCACGCGACACCCCGCTAAAACCAAGTTCTTCACCGAAATTATTACTTAGCTCACCCGTTTTCAAACGCAAGCGATAGAGAGACGGAGCATGACGATTAAAGGCCTGTCCGTCTTCAAAGAATATTTGTTCGATAGGAGGCCAATTGTCCGGATTTACCAAAGGCAGAGTATCACAAGTGCCATCTTCATAATATACGCGGATTACGCCATTCTCAATATGGCACTGCATATGATTGGTACTGCCCGCCATCAACAGATAGGCACGGGATGCCTTACCGGCCAGAGGAATCTGCAAGCTGTCCGGATAATTGTCCCAAAGAGAGGTGAAAGCAATGTTATGCCCCGAGGCAGGAGTACGGAAAGGTATTCCGAGTTTTGTTTCCAGCACACCTTCGCGCACAGCGGCACGCAGACCCGTATCATCAATCCCGGCCGTTTTCAGCGGATGACACCACTCGCCTATACCTTGTTTGGGTAATTGCAACGTAGTGTACGGAGAACGGGGCGATAGATATTCATTGCGGAAAATATCCGTTACATTTGCATTGAACACCTTCTGCATATCAACGGGGGTACATTTGGCAGAGTCGACGGCTTTAAAGTCACCAGCCGGAATAGTTTGTTTACAACTGCCGGCTACCGGTTGTTCCACCGGCGCCCACCATTTCATCTGTCCCTGTTCCATGGCAATAAAGCTGACAGGTCCCGCTTCACGAACACGGGCCGAAGGATAAGCATCAATAGAAACGGGAACTGTGAGCGACTCTCCTTCCCAATTGACATCGATTGTTATTTCCTCACCGGAAGAAGCCGGAACGGAAACACTAAGCATAGGCCGGCCAACCGAATTTTCAACCAATTTCCATGCCGCCTCCTGTCCGTTCACTGTCAGACGCGCTACGGAAGAGCGACGCGCCGGAAACTGCAATTCCAGATTACGCACCGCAGACAGATGATGAGTAACGGTATAAAGCGAGCGATCGCGGGAAGAATATTTGCCGGCAACCGCTTCACCCGCCTTAAAATCAAAGTCAATATCCGGCGTATGCAATGAAGCATACTCCCACTCTGTCGGGAAACCGGGCTTTATCAACAAGCGACCGTTCAAAGCATCAGGCAAGATACCGTAAAGTCCTTGAATCAATGTACGGGAAGCCACTCCGATAGGATCGCCGAAATCGCGATAACACTCCCCTCGGGCGGCGTCATAGAAACTTATCTGTCCGAAGTTGCCCGGACTCTCACCTAAATACATGCCATCGAGAACAGAGCTTTTCAATAATTTGAAGCCCGCCTCTCTGCGTCCTGCCTGAAAATAGGCCAGTGACGTATGCATCACCTCGGCAAAAGCTACATTATTGATACTCCATGAGTAGGGCATCCAGTCGGTAGTAGCCACTGTGGCATACTCCCCGGCATTAATGGCAGCCCCCGCTTCCTTCAACTGCTTCTGCCAACGGGCATAAGAAACCGCATTGACAGGCAAAGCGGCAGTACCGGCGGTAAAGACATCATCCGAAGTTACGACAGGAATATGAGGAATTTCACGGTCTACATAACTTGTAGCAAGATATGCCTGGAACGGATCTGCCACATCACTATCGAGGGCATGATAAACAGTCCATACGGCAGCGTCTTCATGCAAACGGCGGTGTCCCATGAAATCCTGAAATTCAGCCCAATGTCCTTTCTCCGGCAACCATAGGCGGGCGTTGAGCGCTTTCAGTATCTTATCGGCTTCTTCCCGATAAGGTGCAGGGTCCTCGCCGATTTTCTCGGCAATCAGCGCAGCCAGCCTATTGCCGCGATAGTTATAGGCGGAACTGTGTGTGACAGCTCCACTGTTATAGTACAGTGCGTCACTTGCCCAGATACAGGCATAGGCATCGTAAAGGCCGTCGTTATCAGGGTCGAAGTTACGCTTTTCCCAAGCAAGATGCAACGTCAGCAAAGGCCACATACGACGGGCATAATCAAGGTCTCCGGTCCAATTGAAGTGCCACAGCAATTCGTCTATGTAGCAGAGGTTCATGTCATAATGGTGCATCTGGTTATTTCGCCGGGGATTTCGACAAATATACCCGTTGCTGTATTGAGGTGTTCCCCAAATCTTGGCCGAACGTGCCAGTGCAAGAGCGGAATCTTGTGCAGGATGCGGAATCGTATTAGGAATCCCGGTTACCTGACTGGCGGCATAGTTATCAAAATGAGTGCGTGCGCGATCGTGCCAACCCAATACATCGCCTACATAAGCAGCGCGCCAACCACTCAGCGGCATACGCCAACCGATAGCTCCATGCAGCCACACGCCCTCTTCTCCCCAAATGCCATCGGCGGCAACGGCAAGCGCACCGCCAAGCGTATTGAAATAAGGATCGGGAGTAGTAATTTTGATGCGTCCGGCAAGTTCACGGCAAGCATTCTGCAAAGTAAGATACTGTACATCGCCATCCGGTACTTCTTTCAACTCGTTATGGACAATACTTATGTATAAATTTCCGTCGGACGGAAAACGGCATTTCAGCGTTTGCAATACCGTACCGTCTTCTGCCGGTTCAAAACATCCCGGCGGGTCTGCTCCCATATCTCCGCTACGGAAAAGCTTCTTCTGACGGATAGGCGAATTCAACACTTCCAGCTCACAGCCGGCAGGCAATTCTCCGGAGAACTTCCACATAGCCATTTCCTCCGTCAGACTTGCCAATACGGAAATCTTCAGGACGCAATTCTCTCCCCATGTTTTGTCTTTCAACAAATAAATGCGGCTACCCGGATTATAGCGAGCCTCGCACCAAGCGGTCTCTTCCAGCGGTGTAACCGTCCCATCCGGCAGGCGCAGACGAAAACGGATATTACGGCTGTCGTTCTTGACATAAGTGGCAAATATCGGACGATCGCTGGTTTCCAGACGCCATGCCGTAGGACTGCCGTAGAGAGCACGGGTATAACGGTTCTTTCCGTTAACACAGACAAAATCCTCGCCGGACGGCAGGTATTGCAACGCACGGGGAGTTCCCCGCTTATGGTCATTGTAGGAAGTGGATTCTATCAAATCACCTGCTTTCTTCGGCGCTTTAGACGAAGAAGCATATTGCGCGTAAGAACCCAAAGGGGAGAGTATGGTAAAAATAATTGCAAAAACAGAGGTATGATTCATAGGGCTCGTTGATTTCAAAAGATGAGAGTATAGCTTAGGGTATCTCACAGTACGACTGAGATACCCTAAGTATACGACTGAGGCAAGCTCAGTCGTATAGTGAGACTACCCCCTCTTACAGGGTATTCCGAGAGGGTATGGTAAAAGGAGTTTCCTATCAGGCATACATAATAATATTTATGTACAGCCAGAAGATTACGGCATCTGTTTCAGTCCTTCCCAACGTACATCCCACGTACCGTCTTGCGGGAAACCGGGATTCTTCACTTCACAGCCGTCCCAACCTGCGCACATCAGCGCTACCGCAGTCAGCAAACCGCCATTACCCGGCAAGTAGCAACGTAAACGGCCGTCCTGATAGTTGTGCCCATTCAGCAAGTAAGTATTGGTACGCTTATCCATCAGCAAAGCGCCGACAGCCTTTTCGGGTTCACCCAGACGAGTGGCATTCATGGCGGTCATCGGATAGTCCCACCCCCATGTCTTACCCCAATTCCAGTTATCCCACACCCAATGAAGCGTATTCTTCATATAGTCGGCACGTATCAGTTTGTTCATAGGCAGGATGCCGACAGAACCGAGTACAGCCATGTGGTCGCTGGTGAAACGAATATCCTTATACGTATCTACCGCATTTTCGGCAGCCAGATAAAGGCTGTCTTCATTATAGGCCAGCGGTGAGAGTTTGTCAATCATTTCATCCCACTCCAGATTGCGTTTTTCACCGGCACGTTCGCGCCATTGCTGCGCTACATTCATTGCATAGTGCCAGTAAGAGAGTTCAAACGGCGGATTGATGGTAGTAGCGGCACGTAATGTTTCCTGTGCAGGAATCGCGCCTTTCAGGATAAAGCGGCCATGGAAATCATCGTACGTAGCGAAAGAGTACATGAACTTTGCAGTCTCTTGCACCAGATGGTTGTATTTCTTAATTACTTCATCCGAAGGATTGGCACGGTAAACGAGTTCCGCCAGATAAATAAAGTGCGGTTGTTGCCAAATCAGGAAACTGCCGACATTAGACGGTGCTTCCGTTCCGCTGGGATCGGTCATTTTCATCCAACGGACTCCGTCGAAACCTTGACGGCGTGCTATCTCACGGGCAACCGGTTCCCCCGTTTCGTACCAGCCGAGTGTGCGGTCCAGCAACTCCGGATGCCCCCAAAGCGCCTGCCAGGACTGATGCCACCATATCATTTCGAGGTGGAATTTACCGAACCATGAGTTATACGTCAATCCGGTTTCCTGCGGCGGAACGCTACCTGCCGACTGAATGGCCAGCAAGTATTGGCTCAATACAACACGGCGTTCCAGTTCTTTGGCACGCGGGTCCGTACAATGTGAGAAATCTACGGCTGCGCCGTTCTTCCAGAAATTATTCCAATAGCTGTTGCCGGCAGCCAGAGTTTCGGCAAAGACGGGCAGCGCATCGGCTGTATAAGTCGCAGGTTCACTTTCGAGTACGGTTCCGGGGAAATCGGAAGTAAACTTGCAAGAGAAAGCGAATTTATCTTCTTCCGGTGTCAGTACAAAATAGTTTGCCGACTTCTCTTTGAGGGAGGCTTTGCCTTCCCAATGCAAAGATACGTAGTAAACCGTAGAATCAAGCGTACGTTTGAGAACAGCGCTTTGCGCATCTTCAAAAACTATATTTGTAGTGTGTTTGTCGTTAGCATCCCAATTGCAAGCGTCATCGGCATGGGCACCCGTAGGATACGGGAAGTGCAGCTTCACTCCTGCATGTGCCGGACTGGTGATGCAGGCGGAAATCATATCCAACTCCGGATGACATACAGTCTGTACATCAAAAGCGTTGCCATTCAATGCAAAATGACTGTTGATAACACCGTTCCACATATCCAGTGTTTGGGCAATATCGGTAATATCCGAAATCTTCACACTATCGCCCAACTCCAGCCCTACGATGCCCAAATGCAGGCGGTGAGGGTTCACACGGAACCAGTTAGAGGCTTCTTTCTGCCGTCCGTCTTCCTTAAACTGGCAGGCGTACAATTCTTTATGGCCGCGCCCGAAATCGTATTCCTTCAAGTATTCTTCCGGTTTATAGTGATCGGGATTACCGAAACTGTGCCAGCCCCATTGGCTTTGTGTACCCAATGGTACGCCTTTCTTATATGCAACAGGGAAAGTCTGAAGTCCGGTAGCATCCACTGTGAAGGCAAATTCACCGTTACCCACCGACAGCGATGCCAGGGAGTCAAATGAAGAAACCTGAGGGTTATTACGGGCAACCAATGCCTCACGATCTATCGGCGCTTGCTTTTCCGAACCGCAAGCTGCCAAAACGACTGCAAGTAGAGAATAAAATAGTTTTTTCATGGTATTTTTAGTGTAAGTAATATATCTCATAGTTGTGAACGAAGCAAAGATAACGCTTCCTCAGCAACCAATCTCTGTATGTATTGGCAGAAATGCTAAGAAAAATGATTATCGAACAAGACTATTGAGATACACCTCAATATTAGTATATTTTTCATCTAATGTATAATTGGAGGCATCGGAAGCATCATTTGCATTCAATCCATGAGCATTCTCCCAAACATCAGGCATCCCGTCTGCATCAGTATCTATTAAGGGCTTACCTACCCTCAATATTGGCCATCCACCCACATCTTCTTGTGAATTAATGATACCATTTGTACCAAATGTGCCTAGCCCCTCTTTCACTTGATATAATACTTCTTGATCATAAGAATCACGCGAAAAACTACACCCCACAGATTTCAATACACGCCGGTAAGCTATAAAGGGAATATCCTCGTCTGTTGGTTCGTACGGGAAAGGAGTATCTACTAAGCAAGAGCTGCACTCTTCACCCCTGTCAGGTACTGCTTCCAGATTTATTCCGGAAGTAAGCGAGGCACTTTTTACATTACGAATATAACATTTCCCGGCACAGTCTGTAATAGCCCTACGATTATTGTCAGTCACGGCCTTATCGCCTTCCATTACATTACCGGCTACATAATAACGACCGGTACCGTCTTCAGCTACATCAAGCAAACGATGATGTTGAGAAGCAGGTCCCGGCTTATAGTAATTATTCACCATATTTATTTCAGCATGATGTCCGCCACCATAAGCGGTCTTAAAGCCCCAATTATATATGACATTGTTACGATAGTCCACCCATTTTGTACCATCTACCGAAGCAAAACGTGGATTACGACTTGCATGATTTGCCAAAAGATTATGATGAAATGTAGCCTTGTATCCGCCCCAAATGCCGCCGAAACCATGACTACCTTTCGTATGAACCGAAGAATTCAAACTATGAGTCACCAAACACCATTGTACGGTAAGATTCTCCGTTTTATAAATAGACAGACATTCATCGATGCTCCAACTAACAGAAATATGGTCTAAAATTACATTCTTCTGTCCATAACGCCCGCCACCTATGGCATCACTATCCAACTGATGACGATCACCCACACGGACACGAATATAACGGACTATAACATTACTCGCATTAACAATCAACGGATAATCTTTTAAACAAATACCGTCACCCGGAGCCGACTGCCCGGCTATGGTAATACTGTCATTATCAATACGAAGCGAAGACTTCAACTCAATAGTGCCATCTACGGCAAAGACTATGATACGCGGCCCTTTCTGTTCTACGGCATACCGCAAACTCCCCTCGCCGTTGTCGTTCAGATTGGTTACGATCAGAACTCGCCCGCCACGTCCACCGGTTGTGTACTTGCCATAACCTTCGGCGCCGGGAAAGGCCAAAGGACGGGCGTGTACGCAGACTCCGATAACAGAAAAGAACAAGATGATAATAAGATATATGTTTTTCATGGGAAGAAAAATTTAAAATAAAACAACAAAAATAATCGAATATATGACAAAGGCGGAACTCAAACAAGAGTATCCGCCTTTATTTTTCACTAACCTATTATTCAATTACTTATTTTAGTAGCAAGGATGTTGCTGATCTTTCAAACCAGGATTGACGTCTATTATAGCAGTCGTACTAAACGGCAGGATCTCTACCATATTTTTCTTCATGCCGTAGTAGACGCCTGCGTTACCTGTAATCCAAGAGTTCTCTGAACTGATTGTCACATCTGAACCCGTAGAAGTTCCATCCTCTTTAACACCGGCTTCTTTCTTCTCATCCACACTCAAGTTGCCTTTCTGTTTGATGGTATTCACACTGAACATATTCAATATCGTGTATTTCACCTCTTTGAACTCTGAACCGACAGGCACTTGATTCTCAAGATAGTACACCTCGTCACCTACCTCGTAGAATGTTTTCTCCACAGCACCTTTGGAACTGCTGTTTGTGGTGTGCAATGTTTGTAATTCATAGGGCTTCAGGATAGAGGTTACGTCACTCTCGTCCATTTCAATATAATCCAGCGCAATGGTGGGGTCAAGGAACTCGGGGGTAGAAGTGAGTTTGTAAGCGCGATAGGGCTTCACATTGGCATACTCTCCCTCACGCTTGCACAAACGTACCAACTTAGCTTTCTCTTCGGTAAGATAGTCCACCAATATGCCCCAGCGTGCCAAGTCACTCTTGCGCAACCCCTCATTGCTCAGTTCCAACTTACGTTCCTTGATGATATAGTTGCGGAAAGCCGTATAGTCGGTGGGAATGCTGCCGACCCTGTCTTCATCGTTGTGGAAAGCACGCATGCGTACTTGCTTCACAGCGTTCACGGCCTCGGGTGTGGCACCGTTGTTCAGTTCGTTCAACGCTTCGGCATACATCAGCAGCACATCGGCATAACGCAACAGTGGCCAGTTGATGTCGCGACGGTCATCCTTGGTGCCTTTCTCGGACTTCCAGTTGATACGATATTTACCCACGCCCATACCAGCAAAAGTGTTCATCTGATACTTATTGCCGTTGCTGGAAAGTTTCAAGCCATAGTTGCAGACGGAAACATCGCGGCGCTGGTCGTCCTCATCGAATTCGAAGTAGAATGTCGGCATGGCCATCATCTGTGTGCCTCCCTTGCCCATCCCACCAGTGGAGTTGTCCTGTCCGCTGGTAGGGATGCCGTTAGTGTAGCCCGTACGGGTATTGGTACCGTTGGGACCGTAACTGCCGAATTCGAACATCGTCTCCTCATTGTAAGTCTGGTTGGCTAAATCGCGGAAGAGCTGGTCGTAGTCGTCAAGCAGGTCGTTCTTGCCATGATTGATGACTGCCTTGCAGGCATCGGCAGCAATCTGATACAACTCACGAATGCGTTCCGTGTCATCACGCTGCGCAATCTTAACGGTAGACTTGTCATAGGGGACCGTGTTTAAGTCCCAGCGCAAAGAGTAACCAGCGGCATAGAGAGCCACACGGGCCAGAATGCCGTAAGCTGCATTTTTGGAGATACGCTCGGGCGTCGACAAATAACCCTCATCGTACCAAGGTAGTAACTCAACAGCGCGTTGTAGGTCAGTCACACAGTGGTCATAGATGGTGTCGCGACTCACGCGGGACGAGGAGTACGTGGTCAGTTCACTGGTGGGCACATCGGTATAGGGCACATCGCCGTAGAAGCGCACGATATTCCAGTAGGCATAAGCACGGATGGCAAGTGCCTCACCCAGCAAGCCGTTCAGTTTAACCTGCTCACTCTCGTCCACACTCATGTCCGGCAGGTTCTTGATACAGACATTAGCATACTCAATAGCCTTGTACATGCTGGTGTAGGTAGAGTTGAGCATGGACGATGTATTGGTGTAATCGTAGTTGCTCACATTATATTTAGAGTTGTTTTCGGTGGAAGCACTCTCATCCGTTCCCTCCAAGAGCTGGTAGCCCAGTTCTTGATTATTCAGTGAATTGTAGGCACCCACCACCGCCATCTCTGCGCGATCCAGCGACTCGAAAATGGTGGTACTGTCGGCTTTTGACTCGGAAGGCATGTCCAGCCAATCCTCACAAGAAGTGAATGCCAACAGGCATGCCGATATACTTAAAATAGTTGTTATCTTTTTCATGACTACTTTCTTCATTTTTGTTAAAAAGTTAAGTTTACACCCACTACCCAGCTCTTAGAGCGCGGATAGGAAGAGTTGTCGATACCTGGTGTCAAAGCACTGCTAGAAGAAGCGACATCGGGGTCGTAGCCGCTATACCCTGTAATGGTGCAGACGTTGTTCATCGTACAATACACACGGGCATTGCTTATCTTGGCGCGCCGAACCAGTCCCTTAGGTAGCGTATAGCCGAGAGTGATAGTGCTGAGACGTAAAAACGAGCCATTCTCAATGTAATAACTGCTATGGTCGCTAATAGCAGTTTTGTTATTGCTCGAAATATTCCACATCATGTCGTCGTTGTGCTGCCCAGGGTTCAGTTCCGCCAAACGTGCCAAACTCTTACTCTCCTTGCCGGTAAGCGGGTCGACGAGTGTGAAACGGTTCACCATGTCACCAATGGAGTTCTGGTTGGCCAAATAGGGGCCTACGAAGCGCTGCGTACTCATGTTGAACACATCGTTACCCACGGAGAAATTCATGAAGATATTCAAGTCGAAACCCTTATACGTAAAGGTATTGTTCCAACCGCCGGTAAACTTGGGCGAAGCGTTACCGATGACCGTACGATCGTTGGTACTCCACACCGGGTTTCCGTCATCATCAGTCTCGCCGGCAATCGACTTATATTTCACGTCGCCGGGTTTCACGCTGTTACGATCGAATCCTTTCAGCGAGGCGACTCCGTCTTTCAAGCGGTAGGTATCAACATCCACTTGTTCGAAGTCGTCAGTAGTGTAGATACCATCGTACACCAAACCGTAGAACTGCCCCATAGGCTTGTCCTTTTCAATCTTGAAGCCCATACGGCTTTCATAGTCCTGGATGAAACTGTTCGCCTCGTTGTTATCGCCGTAGATGTCGAGTACCTTGGAGCGGTTGAAAGCGATATTGAAATCCATCGTCCAAGTGAAATCTTTTGTGCGGATATTGGTAGAATTCAGCACTACTTCCACACCTCGATTACGGATGGAACCGATATTTTGATACTGGTTGCTGTAACCCGTAGAGGTAGGAATCTTCTGCTTGATAAGCAGGTTGCTGGAGACGTTGTTATACCAGTCTACCGACAGGTTGAAGCGGCTATTGAAGATGGAAACATCCAGACCGACATTGGTAGTGGTGGTTTTCTCCCACTTCAGTTCCTTGTTGCCGAGCGTGCTACCGGGAATATAAGTGATAAAATCGGTACCATTGATAGCGTAGTGTCCCGAACCGTAGTTGGTAGAATACATATTGTCGTCAATGTTGTTATTACCCGACGTACCGTAACCTACGCGCAGTTTCAGATTTTGGAAGAAGTCGGTGTTGTCTTTCATGAACGCCTCCTCAGAAATGCGCCATGCGGCAGAAGCCGAGGGGAAGAACCCCCACTGATTACCCTTGGCGAATTTGGACGAACCATCGCCACGAATAGTACCGGTAATAAGGTAGCGATCACCAAAGTTGTAATTGATACGACCGAAGACCGACACCATGCCCTCGCGACTCTTGCTGGATTTCCACTCGTAAGGTGTTCCCATGGAAACATCGTTCAGACCGAAATTACCAGTGGTGAACTCGCGGTATTCATTTTCCAACTTCATGGATTCCTGATACCACGTCTCTTGACCTAACAGGACGTTGAAATGGTGGTCATCCTTCACATCGAAAGCGTAGCTCAACGTATTAGTCCACTGGTAAGAGAACTTCTCATTATTGTCGCGTGAGCCGTAGCCATAAGGACTATTATTGCTCTTAGCGGTTTTAGTGGAGCCGTCGTCCCACATATCATCACGCACCTGCTGCCACATGTAACTGCCCGCCGTGCGGAACGTAAGGTTCTTAATAATGTCGAACTCCAAACCGGCGTTCACCGTGGCCATACGGGTGTATTTCTCCTTGGTAATGGCATTGTTGTTCAAGAGAGGATTATTGGAGTCGTAACCCGAGCTTCCGGGAATCTCCTCCATGTCGTCGGCCAAATCCTTGTTGAGCATCTCCTCGTTAGTCCAACGCTCACCGCCAGTCACAGGCTGTAGAATGGTTTGCTTCAACGTACCACCCAACGAACCGCCGCCCTCGAGTTTGGTCATCTGCAAGCTGCTGGAGAAGTCGAAACGTACACCTTTCCACAGCTCGTGGTTGATCTTGGCGCGAATGCTGTTTTTCTGGTAACCGTGCTTAGCCATGATACCATCCTCACCGGTATAGTTGTAGCTCAGCATGTACTTAGTTTTCTCACTGCCGCCGCTGATGTTGACGTTGTGGTTCTGCGTGATACCAGTGCTGCCGAATACCTCGTCCTGCCAGTCTATGCCCGCACGATTGCCATACTGGTCATGGATGCGCTGGTAAGCCCCTGTGTAAAAATCAGCATCGTTAATGTTGCCACCGAAGATACCGGTAAAACTATCCTCGTTGCCACGCAGCAGTTGGTATTCATACTGGTACTTCACGTAATCTTCTACACCCAACAATTCTAATTTCTTGCCCAAGCGGTCGAAACTAACAAAACCGTTGTAACTGACCTCTGTCTTGCCAGACTTACCAGACTTTGTAGTAATGAGGATAACACCGTTCGAACCGCGCGCACCGTAGATGGCAGTGGCCGAGGCATCCTTCATCACATCAATACTCTCAATGTCGTTGATGTCGACGTTCTGCAAGCCGTTCTCCATCTGGAAGCCGTCCACAATATAGAGGGGCGTGGTGCTCTGAGTGATAGACGTTCCGCCACGCACTGTGATGTTGATCTCGGCACCCGGCGCACCGCTCTGCTGAACGATATTTACACCAGCAGCTTTACCAGCCAATGCCTGAGCAGCCGTAGACACTGGTGCAATAGCCAGTTCCTTACTACCTACCGACACGGATGAACCAGTCAGGTCCTTGCGCTTCACTTTGGCATAACCAATAGCAACCACTTCCTCCAACATTACCGAAGACTCCTTCAATGTAACATCAAAATGAGTTTTATTTCCAATAACTACTGTTTGGTTATCATAACCGATAAACGAAACAACCAGTTCCTTTGCAGAAGCCGGTACAGAAAGAGTAAAATTACCATTCATATCAGTAATAGTACCGACACCGGTATTACCTTTCACTGTTACAGAAGCACCGATCACTACATCTATCGCATCGCGAACTGTACCCGTAATCGTCTTGTTCTGAGCATAAATACTAAAAGGACAACTTATCAACAGAAGCATCAATAAGCATAGTTTTTTGTGTAAGATTCTCATAGACTATTAATATAAATTGGTTGATTAATTAATTCAAGATTAACAGTCCGATATAATTATTAATCGGACACAAAACTTGTGAGTGCAAAATTAAATATACTAACGTGCAGCTAAATATAATTACTGACATAAATACTTTCCTTTTTGACTTTCTCTTAAGTAAAAAGGAACTTACAAGTACTAAAACAACAGAAAATCAAGGGTTTTGTAAGTATTTTGACTGTTTACTGCCTGTTTTGACTTTAATCTAAGTCCTCATTCTCCGCTTCAGTCTCCCGACCGAAAGAACGGTATTCCAATGGTGTAAACCCTGTACGTTTTTTAAATAATGAAAAGAAATGTTCGGTAGATTTATAATCAAGCATAAAAGAAATCTCTTTGACGGACTGAGAAGTTCCGACCAACAACTGTTTAGCTTTACGTAGCTTCAGTTCTTGGAAGTATTTGGCCGGCGCATAACCTGTATAGTCCTTGAACACTTTCCGGAACCAGGAATAGCTAATATTTAATTTCATGGCTAACTCTTCAGGATCGATATCCTTAAAGACATTCTCATTCATTATAATCTTAGCTTGCTCAATCTTCTGATCGACGTCACCTACCTCAAAAATCTTATTCTTCGAAATGGAAAGAATCATACCTACAATATGCAATACTATACCGCCGAGATACTGCTGAGAAGATATCTTATCCGCTTCGGCAATTTCTAAGGCGCGGGAAAAGAGAGATACCAGTTCCTCATTCAAACCGACCTCAAGCACTTGATTATCCTTTGACAAGAAACCGCCTTTCATCAAATTATCAATGACAGGTCCTTCAAAACCTATATAGTATTCATTCCACCCTGTCTGACGATAAGGATGATAGGTATGCCATTGTCCGGGAAACAGCACCATCAACCGTCCTTTACAGACTTGCTTTTCCAGAGTGGTTTCTGAAGAGAACAATCCCCGCCCCTTCGTTATATAAACCAATTGGTATTCACGCAAAACACGTCCTTTCTGGGCATTAAAGAAATAGCCGGAAGGGTGATCTTTCAAAGGATATGGAGAGTCCGGCTGAATAGACTGAAAGCCGACAGTATTTACCCAAAGACCAAATTTTTGGTCCATGTCATTTACAATAAGATACTTAAATTCCACTCCTAAATCATTGTAATTCTTTGTCATAATACGTGTCCTTCATGATGGGTTCGGGACAAAAATAGGAAATATTTATGAAATAAGGGATAGCAATGCAAGATTTAATAAAAAAATCCCGGTTGGCAGAACAGGCATTCTTCCAACCGGGATTCGCTTATTTCTAAAAGGACTACTACTTCTTAACCACAATTTTATCGTACTGTTGCTCGGCCTTAATCTCCGTATATTTCGGCGCATCCATCATTTCAATCAATGCACGGAGAACAGGACCTTCACCCATCGGATCATTCTCTTGGGTAGGACGGTTATAATAATATGCAGGAGACGGCATGATACCTGTTCCGACACAGATTTTAGTAACATCACCTTTATCAGACATCAACGTCATCATACCCTTAAGTCCTTGCTCGGCGGCATAAATAAAGTCGGGATGCAGCCATCCGTTCTTTACACCGCGTGCAATACCAAAGACAAACATAGCCGTACCTGTAATCTCCTCATAAGAATCTTCCTTATCGAGAAGCTGGTGCCACAAACCGTTCTTACCTTGATAACGTACTACACCGCTGCACTGGCGACGGAAGCATTCCAATACTTCAGGACGCATCGGGTGATTCTGCGGCATCACTGCAAGTAAATCGGCAGTTGCCATAAAAACCCAACCGTTAGCGCGGCTCCAATGAGCAACACCATGTTCATCCGTATCCGTATGATAGCAATGATAGAGAATACGTTTTTCAGGGCACCACAAATATTTATGATATTTGATTACCTGATTGGCAGCATCATTGATGTAATTCATATCACCGGTCATCTTAGCCATACGGGCAAGAAATGAGATAGCCATGAAAGCGTCATCCGCCCAAATCGTATTTTCATGAGGCCAAATGCGGGCAATAGTGCCGTCTGCCAGACGAGGCTCACCATAATTCAGATGTTCGGCTGTTTCATTAATATAATTCAAGAAAGAATTATTCGGATGCTTCATCTGCAAGTCAATCAGACTGGCTCCCATAGGACCGTTGTCATCCAAACGCTTTCCACGGAAAATCATATGCCAGCTCAATTTACGAACTCCATACCAACCTTCATCTTTCATTGCCTGATCATATTGCTTCTTGAAGAAGTCCAGATTGCCTTCATTAAATACGAAGTTCATATTTTTAAAGACATAATCATCATACTTCTTAGCACCGGTTTTATCGGCCAATTCCATTAAAGCGATATGAGTCACTCCATTGGTATAATGCCAATTATTATACTTACATGCAACCTTGACATTCATATCCAAAGGCAGGTCTTTAACCGACTTATAGGTTTTACCGGTCTTGGTATTCTTAAACTCATAAGTGGTGGTTGCAAGAATACGGTCTGCTATTTTTACGGCAAGGTCGGAAGCTGATAGTTTAGCTTCAGCCGCAGTCTTCATCGTTGTTTGCGAGAAGGCAGTGACAGCTGTTAAAAACAGCACACACGAGATAATAGTTTTCTTCATGGTATATTTGAATTATAATTAAAAAGCTTTACGGTATAAAGCCTCAATCTCTTCGACAGAAGTAGGACGAGGATTACCACCTGTACAAACATCATTAAATGCATCGACAGCCAATTGATGTAAATCTTCCTCTTTTACATTGATTTCATGTAACTTTTGAGGAATACCAATACTTAATGACAACTTACGAACAGCGTCTACTGCTGCACGTATTCCTTCACTTTCAGTCATGCCATCGGTATTTACTCCCATAGCTTTGGCTATATGAATATACTTAGGAGCAGCCGGAGACTCTGCATTGTACTCCATTACATACGGTAAAAGCAATGCATTGGCAACTCCATGAGGAGTATCATAATGAGCGCCTAACGGATGTGCCATAGAATGTACAATACCCAGGCCCACATTACTGAATCCCATACCGGCAATATACTGAGCTTGCGACATGGCTTCGCGAGCTGCTACATCGTTACCATTGTCTACCGCAGCTTTCAAATTAGCGGCAATCATTTCAATGGCTTTCAGTTCAAACATATCAGACATAGCCCAAGCGCCCGGTGTTATATAGCTTTCAATGGCATGTGTCAGGGCATCCATTCCTGTTGCGGCAGTCAATCCCTTCGGCATGGAATACATCAGTTCCGGGTCTACAATCGCAACAGCCGGAATGTCATTGGGGTCTACGCAAACCATCTTCTTTTTTGCGTCCTCATCAATTATCACATAATTAATGGTTACTTCAGCAGCAGTGCCGGCCGTTGTAGGCAAAGCAAAAGTGGGAACAGCCTTGTAACGGGTCGCAGCTACGCCTTCCAACGACTTCACATCTGCAAAATCCGGATTATTCACCACAATACCGATACCTTTTGCCGTATCAATGGAAGAACCGCCTCCCAACGCCACAATAAAATCCGCACCGGACTCTTTAAAAGCGGCTACGCCATGCTGTACATTGGCAATAGTAGGATTTGCTTTTACATCACTGAAAAGTTCATAAGGAATATGATTCTTTTCAAACACTTCAATTATCTTGTCTGCGACCTTAAAACGAATCAAGTCCTTATCTGTCACAAAGAAGGCCTTCTTAAAACCTCTGCGAATAGCTTCTACCGCGATTGTCTCCCGGCAGCCTGCTCCGAAATAAGAGGTTTCGTTCAATATCATCCTATACATAATTACGCTTCACTTTTATTTCGGTAAATTAAAAGCCACAGTCATCTCTTTCATTTGTTCCTGACTCATACCGTCCGGTTCAAAGCCCATATTCTTAGCCGCAATGTAAATCAGCGCAGATTTATTCAATACGTCTACCTGGTCAAAAGCAGACATAATATCCACATCTACTGCAAAAACTCCGTGCTTCTCCCACATAGCTACATCATAATCATTCAGGGCTTCAATAGTAGCGTCAGCCAATTGTACGGAACTTGGCAATTCATAGGGAATTATACCCAATCCACGAGGACAAAACGCTTTGGTTTCCGGAATCATGCTCCAAAGCAGATTAGTAGCCACATCTTTCTCCAGGAACTTCTTATTATGGGTCATAGCAATCAGTTCGATAGGATGTGTATGCAAAGATGCTCTATAAGGAGAACCTTTTTCAAGCAGATAATTATGAACTGCAAGATGAGAAGGTAATTCCGACGTCGGCATTACAGGCTGGTCCGCTATAATTACATAGCTGGCGCAGTCATCCAGAATACGGATTATTGAACCGTTTGCCATAGGCCAACGCGCCAAATCACGCATACGCATCTGAGTACCCTTACAATAGAAATAGCAACCTTTCAGATAAGGAAGCTGCTTACCTATCTGTTTAACCTCGCTGATAGCCGGCAAAGCTTTGATTTCATCATCTACATATTCAGTGATGTTTAAAGTTATATTACCACCATTACGTTCCGCCCAACCTTTTTGCCAAAGATATCCGGCCACTTCTGCCGCCTGATTGACTTCATAAGCCAACTCGGGACGATTTTCAAGAATTGATTTCATGTGTTTATTTAATTACAATTTATTAGATATTATTTTTATGCTTGTGCCATCGCCACTACAATAATAGAAGCGATAAGAACGGCTAATCCCGATATCAGTACGCCTATTGTACGAGAGCCGCATCCCTTCCATTCTTTCAGCAGGATTCCCCAAACATTACTGAATGTAACATTCAGTGACATCAGTATACTCCAGGAGAATGCAAGCAATATCGGACTGCCGCCTAAGAAACTTTTACCCATCTCCAGACCAAAGAATTGCGAATACCATAATACTCCGGCAAGAGCGCAAAACAAAACATTATTCACAAGGATATTGCCTTTGGCCGACAAGTATTCCTTACCTGTCTTATTCTTTATATTTTGCTGAATGCAATAAGCCGCATTCGTACAAAACCCGCCCAAAGTCACCAGAAAGATAACAGGAAGTCCGGCATACAACGGGGCCACACCACCGGCCAATGCCGCTTCTTTAATAGGCGTTCCGGCATCCAGGCCGAGAGCAAAACAAGCACTCATCACACCTGCCAGTAAAGCAACCAACAGTCCTTTTGTCAACGCAAAATCTTTCACGGCAGCCTTTTTTTCTTCCTCACTCATATTTTTGGAACGCAGACTGCCTACATAACCGATAATGGCAATTCCCGCCAAAGTAATGCAAACACCAATAAGGAGCATCAAGCCATCGCCATGTAATAAGTCTTTCCCTGCAAACAGAGCCGGAAACAAAGTTCCAAAGCCGGCACAAGTACCCAAAGCTATACTCTGTCCTAGGGCAACACCCAAATAGCGCATACTCAATCCAAATGTCAAACCGCCGACACCCCAAAGGACACCGTAAATAATAGCCGGCAATGCACCGCCGGCTCCCCAAAGTTCTATCAGGTTGCCATCAGCAGGAATGGCAAGTAAAGCGCCAAGCAACGGAAAGACTAGCCAGGCAAAAATCCCTTGTACCAGCCAAAAGTTTTCCCATGACCAACCTTTAACTTTATTGATAGGTACATACGAACTGCTCTGCCCAAAGCTTCCCACAGCGATAATTAATAATCCTATTAGTGTATTCATGATAATCAATGGTTAATATTCTATGAGTAATGAAAGTAGCGGGCAAAGATACGCTTTCCCCGCTAAACACTATCATTAACTCTGATTAACTTAGTTACGTTTTGATGTAACCTCGGCTTCGTATTTCTCTATTTCAGCGATGAACTCTTCACCTACCGGCACATTATTCTTCAAGCAGAACATATCCCAAACGGCATTCCAAGGCAAAGCTTTGGCCTCTTCCAACAAAGCAAGACGTTGGAAACCTTGACCGGCAGCCTCATACTCGCGAAGTTTAGCCAGCGGTTCCAATAACGCACGCAACATACATTTCTGCGCAGCACGGGTACCGATAACATAAGCGCCTATACGGTTGATAGAAGCATCGAAATAGTCAAGACCAATATGTACGCGGTCTAAAGCATTGCAGCGAACAATTTCCTGGAAAAGTTCGAGAGTCGGGTCGTCCATGATAGTCACATGGTCGGAATCCCAACGAATCGGACGGCTTACATGAAGCATCAATTCCGGCACGAATAACAACATAGACGAAACTTTATCCGCAGCGCTTTCCGTCGGGTGGAAGTGTCCCGTATCGATTGTTATCAGTTTCTGGTGTTGCACGCTGTAACCTACACAGAACTCATTAGAGCCTACCGTATAGCTTTCCAGACCGATACCGAACACCTTGGACTCCAGGCAGTCTTTCATATTCTTATACTCCGTAGCAAAAATTTGGTCGAGAGAGTCCTTAAACAACTCACGATATTTCATACGGTTTACAGTCACATCCTTACTACCGTCGTGTACCCAAAGATTCATGATACAAGGATCACCCTGACGGCGTCCCATCTCTTCTGCAATGGCACGGCAACGTTTGGTATGTTCAATCCAGAAATCACGGATGCTCTTATCCGGATTAGATAAAGATAAGTTACCGCTTTTCGGATGCGAGAAAGAGGTTGAATTGAAATCCAGTTTCATTCCGTTTTCAGCGGCCCACTGCATCCAGCTCTCGAAATGCTTCACTTCCACTTGGTCACGGTCAACAAAGGTACCGCCAAAATCACCGTAAATTTCATGCAGGTTCAAACGGTGCTTACCGGGGATATAAGAAGCGGCCTTTAAAATATCGCCGCGTAATTCTTCCATATTACGAGCCTTACCGGGATAATTACCTGTAGTCTGGATACCGCCGGTCAACGAGCTGCCCGACTCAAAACCGAGGACATCATCAGCCTGCCAGCAGTGCATGGAAATCGCAACCTTCTGAAGTTGTTCCATTACCTTTTCTACATCTACCCCAAGAGCAGCATAACGTTCCTTAGCTACTTCATAAGCCTTTGTTATTAGTTCTTCTTTCATGATACTGATTTATTTTATATGATTGTTAAACATTAATGATTCATTGTCACCTGTTTGAAATGTAAATATGCGGTATCCCACACTTCCGCATCTTCCGGATAGAAAGTTTCCAAAGAAATAGAACGATTGATTAATTGACGCATGGAAGCAATATCTTTTGCCGTTCCTGCCGCCAACGCCTGAATCATAATATTACCGATTGCCGTAGCCTCAGACGGGCCTGCCACAACAGGAATACCGACAGCATCGGCTGTCCATTGATTCAATAAATCATTACGGCTTCCACCGCCGATAACATGAAGTGTATCTATCGGATGAGGAGAAAGAGTGCGAAGATTATCCAAAACCTGACGATAGCGCAGGGCAAGACTCTCAAAGATACAACGTACAATTTGACCTCGTGTCTGCGGAACAGGCTGGTGAGAATCCGAACAGTACGTCTTTATAGCCTGTTCCATATCAGCAGGATTGGTAAACAGAGCATCATCAGGATTAATCAAACTGCGGAACGGTTCACTGGCATTCGCTTCGGATATCAGCTCCGGATACGAAGTCTCTCCCCATGCCGCACGACAGCGTTCCAACAGCCACATTCCACAAATATTTTTCAATAAACGGATAGTGCCATTCACGCCGCCTTCATTCGTAAAATTCAAAGATTCGGTTTCTTCTGTAATAACCGGGCTTTCCGTTTCCACTCCCATTAAAGACCAAGTCCCACTACTCAGATATGCAAAATCAGAATTCATTGCAGGAACTGAAGCCACAGCAGAAGCCGTGTCGTGCCCGGCAACCGCAATTACAGGTATCTCTCCCAATCCGGTCATACGCTGTACTTCTTTTGTCAATGTTCCTATTTTCTCACCGGGGTAAACAAAGCGGCCAAAATTATTCTCCGTCAGTCCGAGCTCGCGCAGCAAAGCATTTTCCAGTTTACGGGTTTTCGCATTTACCAGCTGCGCCGTACTGGCAATGGTGTACTCCGTTACCTTTTCCCCGGTCAGCATATAACTTAAAGCATCAGGTATAAAAAGCAGTTTATCGGCAGCAGCCAATGCGCTGTCATCATTCCGTCTCAATGTATCGAGCTGGAACAAAGAATTGAAGTTCATTACCTGAATACCCGTCCACTCATAGACTTGTTTACGGGCTACTTTTTCAAAGAAAGCGTCAGGTGCTCCGGCAGTATGGGGATCACGGTACGAATAAGGTTGACGAAGAAATCCACCATCTTTACCCACACAAACAAAATCCACTCCCCATGTATCGATACCAATGGAAGTAATTTCAACATCTCCTTTTTGAGCGACTATTTTCAATCCTTCGATAATATGCCGGTAAAGTTCATATATATCCCAGTAAAAATGTCCGCCGGTTTCAATCAAACGATTCGGGAAGCGATTCACATCTTCCATTTCCAATCCTTCCGGTGTGAAGGTTCCCAAGATAGTACGGCCACTGGTAGCACCCAAATCGACCGCAAAAAAACATTGTTTCATGGTAATTAGTTTTAGTCGCTATTTCATGATACAAAAATAGGGGAATCATCCCCTATTCTTTGTACTTATTTTGACTGAAAGGGTGTCAGATTTGACAATCCATTTCGTCCGCTATTACCACATCCGGCTTCTTATTTCATATCCTCACAAAAACGGGTAACAACTTGCTCGCCTTCCGTATTGCGGATAGTCACATTCTTCATCGTAACAGCCTTGCTATAAATAAATTCGGCGCCCAATCGTGAAGTAATATCAATATCTTCCAACACGACATTCTCAATCGGCATTTCAGGAATACCGTTGAAGAATAATGCGCGACGGGCTCCTGCACATATCAGATTCTTCACATGAATATTCCGGAAACAAGGAGTTGTTTCGTCCACAGGAAGCGGATCGACTTTAGCCGGAACCTTTTCACCGCTTTCCAACACTTCAACGGCAGATTTTCCACCATAATAAAGATTGAAAGTAATCGGTTCGGTAGGAATATCCATCATGGAAACATTGGTAATCCAGATATTTTCAACAATACCGCCACGGCCGCGCTTACTTTTAAAGCGCAATCCCACATCCGTTCCCAAGAACTGACAATTGCTGACAGACACGTTGCGTACCCCGCCGCTCATCTCACTGCCGACAACAAAGCCACCATGTCCTTTAAATACCGTACAGCCATCTACCACTACATTTTCACAAGGACGTGCACGACGGCGGCCATCTTCATCCTTACCGCTTTTCAGGCAGATTCCGTCATCTCCCACATCAAAAGTAGAATTCACAATCAGCGCGTTTTTACAAGATTCCAAATCCAGTCCGTCACCATTCTGCGCATAGCTCGGATTACGCACCTGCACGTCTTCAACCAGTACATTCTCACACATCAGCGGATGTAAGTTCCATGCCGGAGAGTTCTGGAATATCACTCCTTGCAACCATACATTCTTACATTCTATCAAGCTCACCATTACCGGACGAAGGAAATGACGGACACTTTGCCACTCTTCTTCCGTTTGCAGATTCTGAGGGACATTCATATTACTGATAGTATCTCCTTTCAAAGTTTCAGGATAAGGGAACCAGTAAGTAGGACGTTTATATACGCCACCACGGGCTGTCGTCTGCTTCCAAACACTCTCCGTGACTTTCTCACGCTTCAGCGGGCGCCAGTAATGACCGTTTCCGTCGATAGCTCCCTCGCCTGTTATCGCCACATTCTCCAAATTACGACCGGAAATAGGCGACTGGCAACGACGGGTATCCAAACCCTCAAATACAGTTTCCACCAAAGGATAGAGATCTACATCGGGAGAGAAAAGGATAACGGCTCCTTTTTCCAAATGCAAATCGATATTACTTTTCAACACAATAGGTCCTGTCAGCCAAACACCGGCAGGAACAACGAGATGCCCTCCCCCTTGTTCGGAAAGGGTATTGATTGCATCGGCAAAAGCCGATGTACATAGAGTTTCTCCATTACCGACAGCATTGAACTCTGCCAGATTAACCGTACGGTCGGGAAATCTCGGCGCTTCCACACGAGGCATGTCAAAAGGCAGGTTACGATAAACAGCTTCATACTTATAGTCCGCAGACTGGCAAGCACTGAATAGCCATAAACAAATAGCAGCGATTACATACAATGGTTTTGTCATTCTTAATAGCGTTTTAAAGTTAGCAAACGTACCGGAACATATTTTCCGATACATACATTAATTATCTCCTAAATAAAAAGACGGTACAGGCGCCTGAGGATACCCCATACTACGATGAGCTACATAGCTACGGTACAAAGCGTCCTGCATCAACGTTACCCTACGGTCTGTCGCAGGAATATTGGTGCGATAGATACGCAGTTCGCCGGGTAAAGCCGTTATCAATTCCTCGCGCCAATCACCTTCCATATCAGCCATCAGCAATATATCCCCTTTGATATTTTCCGTTAATATCTCACCTTTCCATTTCCAGATACTCTGGTCACGTCCACCGGAAGAGGAACCTGCGCCCCAACGGTTATCGTCTCCTTTGAATGTCTCACGCAACAAATCGGCATCCCACCATATCCAGTTACGGCAACCGGGTATCTCATCTTGAGATACTTGCAGTTTCTTTCCGTCGGCAGTAAGCAAATATCTGTCGGTGCTTCCTCCTTTACGGTCTTCGCTGGCAAAACACTCCAATCCGGGATGAGCAGGGTCAAAATCCGCTACCATGCCGTCGCCTACATGATAGGTCGTATGTCCGATACCCCATATCAATTTACCCGTAGCAGCATCCACTACCGAAACGCCACGGCCGTCTTCCTTTTTCGGTTCACTTACCATAAACACCTGCATGCCCTCCATATCGGGACGCAACTTGCAAAGATACGCTTTGTCGCTGTGTCCCAATCCCGAGGACCACAAAAGCGTTCCGTTATCATCGAGCATACAAGAGCCTAACATAACCTCATCGCGGCCGTCACCGTCTACATCGGCAGTAACCATGCTATGCGCGCCCATACTACGGACAATAGGATTTTCCTCATCACCATCCCAACGCCACACACGTTCCAATTTACCGTTTTTCAACATCCAGGCATCCACAACCATCAACTTATAAGTACCGCGTGCCGCCAGTATGAACGGTGTCTTTCCGTCTAAATAGGCAACTCCCATCTGATTACGATTCTGTCGAATCAGATTTCCGTAACGGTCATTGCGTTCAGGCCAATCCACGCGGTCTATCTCCTGTCCGGTCATGCCGTCCAATACGGAAAGATATTCACTCCCGCCGCAAACGCGCCCTTTCCCGTTCTTCACATAGTCGGCACCCGCCGTTTTAATCGCCACTTCGGCCTTACCGTCTCCATTGAAATCGTAAACGATGAAAGGCGAGTACCAGATACCCGGTTCAATACCCGGCCCCATATCGTATGTCCACAGATAAGTGCCGTCACTCAAATAAGCGGATATTTTATAAGTTTTTCCGGTAGTGTCACCCGGCATGCCCGGGTCGACATTTGTTTCGGGAGTACGGATGATATAATCATAAGCCCCGTCACCGTTCAGGTCGGCCAGCGCTATCTTTCCGGCTTTTGCATTATCTTTCAGGCGGATAGATGTATAAGGTTTCAAATCGGCCGATACAACCTTCCGTTTTTCCGATACAACCGGTTTCTGTCCTTTTACAACAGCCTCCACCCAATAAACGGCTTGTTCATGAGGGGTGGCATCCACAAAGTCGCAAGTACGGGAAACAGCTTTTTTCGTCAAGCGACGAGTCTTTCCGTCTACTTCACGATATACATGGAAAGCCGTGGCAGGAGCATCCGATGCCAGCAAACGCCAGCTGAGATACACGGATTTGCCGTCCCGGGAAGGAGCGACCGCCAGTCCGCGATTTAATTTCTCAGTAATCCGTTCTTGAGCGAATCCCTCTACCAACGGTTTAGGCTCGTGCTTAGGGTCAAGAATCTCATAGAAATAGTTTCGTTCACGCGGGTCTTGAGCGTGTAAGGAGCAGAAAGCGCAAACAAACGCTACCCCGGCCCAACTGATTTTTTTCATTGCATTTCGTTTTTAGTTATCTTCAGCGGTATAATACGTACAGGGCCTAACAAACCGCTCGGTACAGGTTCCCAACCGGCATAAGTCCCTTTTTTATAACCAAGCGCCGCAATATTTATATCTTTGAAGATACGCCACTTCACTCCACGGCGATCCATATCGGCTATGCGGTTGGCAGGAAGATTGGTCACTTCTATTTCCAGAATATTCTTTCCCGAACGCAAGTATTGCCCGATGGGGCAACAATAGGGTACAGCCCACAAAATAGCAACCTCCCTACCATTGATACGTACACGGGCGCTTTCACGAACGTCACCGAGTGAGAGCAGCCAATCCTGAGCAGAGGCGGGATTTTCAATCACAAAAGCGGTTGTATAGCAACCTGTTCCCATAGTTGTTCCGGCACCTTCAAAGGATAAATCCGTCCATGAGCCCAAAGAAACGGAATCCGGTGCACTATGTACCGCAGGAGCGCTTTCCACAAACCGCAGGCTCCATAAACCGGACAGTTCGACAGTTCCCTGCGCAACAGTCTGATACTTCCATTCCGGAACCTGTACATCAGCTTCCGTGAAAGTCTTCAATATGGCTGATTCCCCGGAAGCCAATTGTAAATAAACTTCCGTCTTGCCATCCTTCTGGCGCAGAAGAGCCTTACCGGAAGATCCGTTCATCGGATTATAAAGCATAGCCGAACGTGCAGGTACAGCCAACGGTATCCAACTTTCCGTATCTTTCCCGGTCAGTGCGGATATGAAATAATGATAGCCCTCCGTGTTCTTGCGACGAATACAACTCAAATCAAAAGATGTCTTCATCGCCTCCGGTATGGCAGCGGTCTGTGCCAGCGTACGGGCATAATCCGTACCGAAGAGCACCGTTTGGTCTTTACCACGTTCATTCCCTAATTTCTTTATCTGCTCCAAAGTACGTTTAAATTCCGTGCGGCGCCGTTCCAATCCGGCATATCCCGGAACATCTTCCGGATATTGATCCAAAAATACAACAGTCGCCCCCTCTTTCGCCAAATCAAGAAGCTTGGCAAGTACATCCGCAGGCATCAAACGCGCCCCGGGAACCACCAATGCCTTATACGTTGTTCCGCCGGACGTTACGATTCTCTTATCGCGACAAGCAGCCGTACGGATGAAATTATCGGAAATATAATCCATATCGTAACCGGCATCATTGATACGGTGCACCGCCTCTATAAAGCCCGGAGCACGCTGTGCCATTTTATGAATATCGAACATCAGCAGTCGTCCGTCCTGCTCCTGCCACATATCATACAACGGCAGATACACAAGAAAGTCATTATCCGGCTGTCCCATTTGCAAGAAGCTCTGACAACGGGATATATACTGGAAGAATGCGGGCGCATCCCGCCATATACTGTTCGTCGGGCTCATATCCACCGTAGCATAAAACTTCCAACCGGGCCAGGCAGCCTCGGCGGGAGAATAGGTCGTGCCATGGAAAAACGTATGATTGACGCCGGAAACGAACATGAGGTCGATATCCGGCTTACATTGCGACAAAGACGTACGGAAATGCTCCGTCAGCCAAGTAAAAGTCTCCGAAGAAGTATAAGGTTTACCAGCGATATGAGCGCCCGAAGAAGCGTATTTCAGCATGGAGAGGTCGGAGTCATTGGGACGCGTCAGCGAATCCTTACGCAATCCCCGTATACCAAAATCGGATAGGCCGAAGCCTTCGCACTCAGGAATATCCACCGTAGCATAAAGATCTATCAGATTTCCCGGCGAGCCATGAGCCTGGTTTCTGGTCTTAGAACCGTGCAGATGCGCCCACTCCGTCCACTGACGGGTAAAGTTCTCCTGCAATAATTCACTGAGAGTTTCACGATAATCGGAGATGATGCGTCGGGTCTTGTCCGAACGCTCCCCTGTCGCCAGAAACTCCGGCAGATGTTCTTCCAGTTTATAACCGCGACGTGCCAGAAACTCATCAAAAAGTCCTTCCGACCAGTCCGCCCCGTAAACCTCATAGGAGTCGTTAAAGAAATTATGAGGATAAGCGGTAGCGCTGCCGGACGTGTCCTTGAACCGTCCATCGAAAGCGCGTTCAAAACGTCCGAGATAGTTTTTCACGGCACGGGCCGAGAAATGATTCATCACATACCCCTCACCGCCGGGAGCCGCACGTTTCACTTTCTGCAAAGTCTTGCCGCAAAAGGCGGCAATCAAACGCCAATTGCCTTTCGGAGCTTTCCAGCATAGCATTCCGTCTTTCACCTTATTCGTCAAATCCAGACACTTTCCCTTATCGGAAAAAGCCATCAGACGTTCCAATTCGGCATAAGGCCACTGTTTTCTATCGGCGACTTCTATCTTTTTGTCGAGCGTATTCCCGCCCTCCAACCGGTATTCCGTGACAAACAGTTTGCAGGCTGCGTCTTCTATTCCCACTTCAGGACCGCCGAACGGCCAGCCGGTACCGGTATTCATATCAATCTGCATACCGTTTTTATTTGCTTCTGCTTGGGTATGCTTTAACATAGTCGTCCATTCGGGTGACAGGAATTTCAGTTCTTTGTCGTCCATTCCTTGTACCCCGTAGATTGGAGTCACTTCCAATGTTCCCAATCCGGCTTTAGCATATTCATCAATGTTGTAAGTCAGATTTGGAATATCGACTGTATTTCCCATCCACCACCATCTGCTGCCGGGACGCGCTTCTGTTTGGACTGCCGGCCAATCTTGTGCCGCTAAGGTTCCGCTGACAAGCAGGAGACCTATCAATAGTGTATTTTTCTTCATGTTTTTATATATGTATCATTAGCTTTGTGAGGCTGTTTCTTTTCACGTTGCTAAATTACGGCATTCTTTCCTCAAAAAAATGCATATTTGTACTAATACATAGAATTATGTACAAATGTACATTGTTTCGTACGATTAATCCATCTACTTTTGCGGCATGAAGTTTAATTAATCATTTTGAATACACATGAAAA